>Ga0307929_1000244_pt1 | contig 58227 bp, 53 predicted proteins | sample AceLakmetage1330_FD_203160 | JGI IMG/M metagenome (GOLD analysis project Ga0307929, IMG submission 203160) | Saline water microbial communities from Ace Lake, Antarctica - #1330 | ecosystem: Environmental > Aquatic > Non-marine Saline and Alkaline > Saline | place: Antarctica: Ace Lake... | reverse complement strand
CCCTTGATGGCGTCTAAGGCTATTTGGGCCTTCAATTCCTTGCTGTATTTCTTTCTTCCCATTCGGCGTCTCCTTTTGATTGGAAATACACCTTAACATACTGTCTCATTTGCAGGATCCACTATATACTATGCAAGGTAGTACGGTGGTTCATTCACCAGACGGGATAAACCAGTATAGAGTAAACATCAAAACCATTCGTGGTGATTATAAGGATGGCAAAGAGAATAAAAATCGTCTGCGGATGTGGGAGAAAACTGATTTCATGCCAAGTCCTGGTGATATTTTCCAGGAGCGCCTCTATTGTGTGCAATGGATGAAGAAAAAGTCAAAGGGCAAAAAGTTCGACTATGAATTCCGGACTGTGACCGCTGAAGACCTTGAACGTGAACAGAAGGTTATTGATTATGTTGCTGCCAATATTGCAGAGTGGCAGGAGAAGAGGTATGTCCCGGATATGTTTATTGAAAAAGGTTACAATACTGATCAACCAATTCGCGAACGGGGTTGGACCCATTGGCATCATCTTTGGGGTTGCCGACAACTATTATACTTAGCGACAATTAGAAAGAATATTGAGACCCCAGAAATATATGTTACTTTTTCTGGTTTACTCGATTTCACAAGTAAATTATGTCGATGGACAACCGCATCCAAAGGTAGCGCTAAGATTGGCAAGGGTAAAAGAACAGGTGGTGCAAGCGATAACCCAGCAAATGTTTTTTATAATCAGGCGTTAAACACATTTTGGAATTACGGCATACGTTCAGCCGGACAACTATCTGAAGTTCTTAATAAAAAAATCAAATCAGAACCATTTTCAGACTCTCAGCAATATGATGTAACCACAAGTTCAGCAGAAAATTTACAAACTGAAAACGACATATACATAACTGATCCCCCATACGGTGATGCCGTCAAATACGAAGAAATCACCGAGTTCTTTATCGCCTGGTTGCGGAAAAATCCTCCCAAAGAGTTTGCCCACTGGACATGGGACAGCCGCCGTTCTCTAGCCATTAAGGGAGAGGATGATGGTTTCCGTCGAGGCATGGTGGCCGCCTATCGTAAAACGGTCGAGATGATGCCGGACAACGGCATCCAGGTCTTGATGTTCACCCACCAGAGCGGCTCCATCTGGGGAGATATGGCCAATATCATCTGGGCCAGCGGCCTGCAGGTGACAGCAGCCTGGTATGTGGTTACAGAAACCGATTCCGCCCTGCGTCAGGGAGCTAATGTCAAAGGTACCATCCTTCTTATTCTCCGTAAACGGCACCAGGAGCTTGCCACCTTTCGTGACGATCTGGGCTGGGAGATTGAAGAGGCGGTCAAAGAGCAGGTGGAGTCCCTGGTGGGGTTGGATAAATCTGTCCGAGCTCAGGGAGCCGAAGGTCTCTATTCCGATGCTGACCTGCAAATGGCTGGCTATGCTGCGGCCTTAAAGGTGCTCACCGCCTATTCTGTAATTGACGGTAAAAACATGGTGAACGAAGCCGAGGCCCCCCGGCAAAAGGATAAAAAAACCTTTGTGGATGAACTTATTGATTTTGCCGTGCAGACCGCTGTACAGTTCTTGGTACCGGTGGGCTTTGAAAAGACTGAATGGCAGAAACTTCTGCCTGTGGAGCGTTTCTATCTGAAGATGATCGAGATGGAGCATCAGGGCGCAAAGACCCTGGATAATTACCAGAACTTTGCCAAGGCCTTCAAGGTCCATCATTTTGACCAGTTGATGAGCGATAGCTCAAAGGCTAACTCGGCCCGCTTAAAGCTTTCTGCTGAGTTTAAAGGGGCAATGATGTCGGGGGACAGTGAAATTGCCCAGAGTCCGCTGCGAGCCCTGCTCTATGGTATTTACGAAATCAACAAAGGACTGGAGGTGGATGATGTCCTCCTCCACCTGATGGATAACTTCCAATCCTACCTGCAACACAAACCACTCATGGTGAAAATGGCAGACTATCTGGCCCAAAAGCGGGAGGGCTTGAAAAATACGAAAACCTTTAAGCCGGATGATGAGGCAAGCGGGGTCAGGGTACTCGCTGAAGCAATGCGTAACCAGAGGTTGTAAATTATGACGAAAGAACGAGACGACTACCTCGACGATGAAATCATTGAGATCGAAAATCCAGATACCACTCCTGAGGGAGATGATGAGAATGAAGCAGTCGACCCCGGTATGCAGGAACCCTTTAATCCCTCTGAAATAAACATCATTTCCAAACCGGATACCCTGCACAATATCATTGAGCGTTTGAAGCATGATGAGATTGATATGAATACAGACTTTCAGCGTCACGCTGAACTGTGGGGCAATCCGAAAATGTCCAGATTAATAGAATCAATTCTTATTCGCTTTCCTCTGCCGGCATTTTACTTTGATGCCTCTGATGATGATAAATGGCTCATTGTCGATGGTCTTCAACGGTTGTCTGCAATTCGCAAATTCGTGGTTGATAAAAAAATGACCCTCCGAGGTCTTGAATATCTTACGGATTTTAATGGTATGAAATACGACGAGTTACACAGGACCTATAAAAGGAGAATAGACGAATGTCCCATCACTCTGTTCTTAATTCAACCCGGTACCCCTGAAGCGGTGAAATATTCGATATTCCGCAGAATCAATACAGGAGGTCTTGTCCTCACTGATCAGGAGATCAGGAATGCCATGGCCAAGCCTGTCATACGAAAATATTTGGAGGAACTTGCCTCCTACGAGTACTTGAAAAAGACCATTGGCGACCAGTCCCGGAGAATGGTGGATCAGGAGTTAGCCCTTCGTTATCTAGCCTTTCAGTTTATGGATTATGAACAGAGTAAGAAAAACATCTCCACTTTTCTTGATGAGATGATCGACAAACTCCAGAAATCCTCGGATGCAGAGTTAGATTATTATCGGGCATCATTCCAATCAGCGATCTATCGTTGTTGGCAGATTTTTGGTGCTGCTGCTTTTGAAAAACGGGTTAATGACCAACAACCCCGAAGGCGGCGCAAAAATTCAACACTTTTTGAGGTCTGGACCAACGCACTGGCAGAAGTTTCTGAAGCGGAAATGGAAATTCTTTATGAACGAAAAGAAGGGTTGGTGCAAAAGGATCTCGATTTGATGACTAACAACAATGATTATTTCAAGTCAATTACCTACTCGACCCAGAAAAAAGATCATTTTCGAATCCGAAGAAAAGCGGTCGCCCAAATAATTAGAGAGGTTCTCGATTCTTGATTTCTTACGAATTCAGCGTTTCAAATCATTAAATGATGCAAGTTTCCCCCTTTCCGCCCTCAATCTGTTTAGCGGGTTGAATGGCATGGGAAAATCATCATTGATTCAAACCTTACTGTTGTTACGGCAGTCCCAAGAGCAAAACACCCTGAGTGAGAAAGGCTTGCTGCTGAAAGGAGAATATGTCTCTGTGGGCACCGGTCAGGATATTTTATCGGAAAATGCCGAAAAAGAAACCGTCGAGTTTACCCTGGTCTGGGAAAACCAGGACCCTGTTCATTTTATTTTTACTTATTCCAGTAAGTCAGACTTGCAACCTCTGGGACAGAAAGTACTGCTTCCCAAGCAGGCATTTAGTCTCTTTAACAAAAATTTCCAATATCTGTCGGCGGATCGCATCAGTCCCAAGACCGCCTATGAAGCCTCGGATTATTATATCAAAGATTTAAACTCCATTGGCAACCACGGGGAATATACGGCCCATTATATTGCCGAAAATAGCCAGGAAGCCTTGCCCATAGAAGCACTCAAACATCCAGATGCGCCCTCTGCAAGGTTGCTGGACAATCTCGATAAATGGATGTCTGAGATTTCACCGGGAATCAGGATCCATGCCAAACTTCACCAGGCCATGAATAGTGTTGCCTTGAGTTATGCTTTTGAACAGGGAAAGGAGGTGACTGCTGATTTTAAGCCACAGAATGTGGGCTTCGTCTTACCTTTGTTCTCCCGGTTCTGGTGACGATTCTTCGGGCCAAACCCGGTGATATGCTCATTATTGAAAATCCGGAAGCCCATCTGCATCCCGGTGGCCAATCTGTTCTGGGAAAACTCTGTTCCATTGCTGCAACAAACGGCGTGCAGCTCTTCATAGAGTCGCATTCTGATCATTTTCTAAATGGCATACGGGTGGCTGTAAAGGTGGGACTTATTCCCAACGATAAGGTGAAACTCTTTTTCCTGGAGCGAGGCATCTCGGTGCATGAGACCATGGTGCTTTCTCCTGAAATTGACAAACTGGGTAGAATCAGTATGTGGCCTCAAGGCTTCTTTGATGAGGGTGACAAGCTCTTGGAGAAGCTTTTATGACATCCTGTCTTGTTTTTAACCATCATGCTCTGCCATTTGCTGCGGCCAGTGATGCTGACAAGGTGATCCCCGATTTTTTGAAGGTCTGTATTGAATCTCAGAATGTGGGGCTTGCCACCATCATTGTTGATGAAACTATTGATCGTGACTGGTTTAGACTGGAACTGGCAGAGGGCTATTTCTGGCAGGACTGGTATGGGAAAAATCAACAGGGTGAAAACAGAGATCGCATCAGAGCTTTTCGAAGTCTGGCCACCAGGCAGCCTTTTTTCAGCATAGAGGATATTGAGGAAGGTGTTGACCTCTTTGACGTAAGCCTTGATGGCGACACATCATTGTCAGCACTTCGCGCTGCCGCCTGGCATGAAGTGCCTCTTACGAGTTTGCCAACCCGCTCCCCCTGGCTCAGCTCCCCCTTGTGTGTTACAGTTGAAACCCTAGATGAGACAGGTGACGTTTCAAGTCAGCTACTCGATATTTTGAATTTTTACTCTTTTGAAAGTTTTGAAGAGGAAGTTACCGCACTTCGTGATCAAAGAAATTCATTAATCAAATCTGGGAAGGAGCTTATAGAGAAGCAGGAACAATTCTTTCCCAATCTCATTTTCTGTGGAGTTGCTCCTCAGCAACTCAATACATGGTCTGCAAGTAATACGACTCTTACGCAGGTAAAGGAGTCTCTCTCAAGTCTGAACACATTTTGCGAAAAATGGAGGGACGGAACATACGAGAGTTATCGCCATGAACTCCTGCGGGATGTTGGGCTCAATCATAAGGTGAGTGGCGAGTCTGAGACCGTGATGAGAGATCCGCGCTTGAAGGGTCAGCGAGAGTTTTGGCTGCCGGAAGGCCGGAAAGAGGTCTTTGAAAATCATGTCAAACTCAGTAATAGCTACCGGCTTCATTTCTTCCCTGACAGTCAAACAAGACGTATCTATATTGGGCACATAGGGCCACATCTCAAACTAGGTAGAGGGTGAGGAGTTCATTATGACCATTCGTCGTTTCTCCTCCCGAACTGAACGGTTGGATAGAGAGTTTCTCGCCAGCTCTCTTGAGGGAGCGGTCAAATATTTTCGCATTGCCGGTTATTTTCGCAGCTCAATTTTTGAGTTGGTTGGAGAGGAAATTTCCAAAATTTCCGAGGTCAAAATTATCTGTAATTCCGAGCTGGATATGGCGGATTTTCAGGTGGCAACAGGTCGTTCCACTGCTCTGAAGGAAAGGTGGAATCAGGTGGATGTTGCAGCAGAAGCACTTCTAAAAAAAGAGCGCTATCAGATTCTTGATCAGCTGCTTAAATCCGGTAGCGTTGAAATCAGGGTGGTTCCTAAAGAGCGGCTGTTTCTACATGGAAAAGCTGGATCCATTCACTACCCCGATGGCAGTCGTAAATCTTTTGTCGGTTCTGTTAATGAGACAAAAAGCGCCTTTGCCCATAATTATGAATTGGTTTGGCAGGACGATGAGGAGGAGAGTGCCGATTGGGTAGAACAGGAGTTTTGGGCGTTATGGAAAGACGGTGTTCCACTCCCTGACACCATTTTGGCGGAAATTAATCGGGTGGCCAACCGGAGGGAAGTGACGGTTGAGGTATTGGAACCTGTTGATGTCCCTGCTGCAGCCATGGCAGAGGCTCCTATCTATCGGGGCGGTGAGCAGTTGCAACCCTGGCAGCGCTCGTTTGTAACCATGTTCCTTGAGCATCGTGAGATGTATGGCAAAGCACGCTTGCTGCTGGCCGATGAGGTAGGTGTCGGCAAAACATTGTCAATGGCAACCAGCGCCCTGGTCAGTGCCTTGCTTAATGATGGCCCGGTTCTTATCCTTGTTCCTTCGACGCTGACCTTGCAGTGGCAAATTGAAATGGTGGATAAGTTGGGGATCCCTACTGCTGTCTGGTCGTCGCAAAAAAAAGTTTGGCTTGGAGCCCAGGGCCAAATTCTGTCCCCACGAGGTGATGGTGCTTCAATCAAGAAGTGCCCTTACCGAATAGCAATCATTTCCACGGGACTCATTATGCATCAGCGTGATGATGGTGAGTTCGTCAAAGAAGCAGGGATGCTTCTGAAAAACAGATTTGGCACGGTAATTCTGGATGAAGCTCATAAAGCCAGGGTAAAAGGAGGGCTTGGCGAGAACGCATCCAGGCCGAATAATCTGCTGGCATTTATGCAACAGATTGGCAAGCGAGCCAGACATTTGATTTTGGGGACGGCAACTCCTATTCAGACCAATGTCCGGGAATTATGGGATCTGCTTGGAATCTTAAACAGCGGTGCGGATTTTGTCCTGGGGGACTCTCTTTCGCTCTGGCAGGACCATGAGCAGGCAATCCCAATGGTAACCGGGAAAAACACTGTCAGCTCAGAACAGGAAGCGTGGCAATGGCTGCGCAATCCACTGCCACCAGCTCAGGAGCATCATACGCTGCAAAATATCAGAGACTCGTTAGGGGTTAAGGAACAAGAGTTTTATTGCTCGCATGGTTTTGAAAATCTGGATTGGATGATTCAAAGTATGTGGCTTTCAGAGTGCCTTGCTCCAGACTTCTTTAAGATGAACAACCCGGTATTACGCCATACGGTCTTGCGTAAAAGAAAACAGCTGGAAGAAGACGGCCTTCTTGAAAAAGTTGGTGTAAATACTCATCCGGTGCGACAAAATCTTGCTCAATACCAGTCTCGCTTTGTTGATTTGGGTATTCCCACCAATACCCCCTTTGAAGTAGCGTATGAAAAGGCAGAAGAATTCAGTAAGCTGCTGCAGTCACGTACCAGGGCCGGTGGTTTTATGAAATCTTTGATGCTGCAGCGGATCTGCTCAAGCTTTGCTTCAGGGCTCAAGACTGCTGAGAACATGTTGAGGCACGCCATCTCAAATGAGGATGATGACCGTATTGATGAGGTAGAACATATCCTATCCGAGATGACTCCCGCTGAAGCTGCCTGCTTGCAAGAGATTCGAACTCAGCTAACCCGCCCGGAAGCTGTGGATTCAAAATTCGACACGGTTAAATGGTTTTTGACGGAATTTCCAACTGATGGCAGGACTTGGCTTGAACATGGTTGCATTGTTTTCAGTCAATACTATGACACTGTTGAGTGGATAGCTGGAGAGCTGGCAAAATACTTTGATGGCGAAGTTGTTGCGGTCTACGCTGGTGCCGGCAAGAGTGGTCTTTTCCGAGGTGAGCAGTTTAACACGGTTGAACGAGAAGTGATTAAAGCCGCTGTGCGTACCAGGGAGATACGCCTGGTTATAGCCACTGATGCAGCCTGTGAAGGTTTGAATCTCCAGACATTGGGGACTTTGATAAATATCGATTTACCCTGGAACCCCTCTCGCCTGGAGCAGCGGCTGGGGCGTATCAAACGTTTTGGCCAGACACGTAAATATGTTGATATGGTCAACCTGGTCTACAGTGGGACCCAGGACGAAAAAGTGTACAATGTTTTATCTGAACGGCTTCGTGACACCTACGATATTTTTGGCAGTCTGCCGGATACCATTGATGATGACTGGATTGAGGACGAGGAAGAGTTGAGAGGGCGAATGGATGAATATATGCATGAACGACAAAATGCTCAGGACGCCTTTTCTGTAAAGTACAGAGATACCCTGGATCAGGATGCACACCTTTGGGAGCGTTGCTCCTCGGTTCTTTCTCGTCGTGATATAGTGAACAAACTTAGTGAGCCGTGGTAATAGAGGGGTAATTGTTTTTGATTAAACATCGGGCTTTGCCCGAGCGACGCCAAGAGGGAGGACTCTTCTGCGCGATAACATATGATATTAGGTTCTCCTTCAAGGAACGTCTTTGAAGAAGCAGGAGGAGTAACCTATGAAGGAATGGAAGTTACAGTTTCACGTGATGTAGGATTGCAAATATCGTCTAAGAGTCATTTACGGTAAATTAAGGAAAAAATAGATGGCATCGTAAGATATTTGTGTCGCCAAAAGGGCGTTGAGTTGCATGAAGGCCGCGCAATGCCCGATCATATTCACTTGCTTTTAAGCATACTACCTAAGTTTGATGGCATCGTAAAAACTCTTCATCTGTTTCGTTGCTGCATTCTTTATTCAATTACGACGTACCCTAGTACGCCGAGATTAAGTAAAAAATACGCGCCTCGTATATAAAGCTTTTTCCTTAGCCATCTCGAATTTGACTTTTTTACGAGCTTGTCAAGTTTAGGGGTGCCAATACGGCAAGATTTATAAAGGGCAAAGTGCCATTCGAATTCACCGTGAGTTCATGGGTACAAAAAGAATGACCGGCCTGAGTTTTGGGCTACTGGCTATTGTGCAGGCACGGTTGGTCTTGATGAGGAAATGATCAAAAAATATATCAAAGATTAGGATAAGTTTGATGAAAATAATAAATAAACTGGAAATCAGCAAGCCCCTTTAGGGGCTTTCCTTACGACAATGACTCCTTCGAGGGGGCCTCCCTAAATAACGTCCTCTGGGCGTGGTGGGTGGTCGCGTTGCTTTGGCAGTTTTTACAATTGTCCATACCTGTTCTGTCAGGAGCAGTCCCCCCTTAAGAAGACATTTCCTAGCTTTATCAGATAAATACTTCAGCAAGTACAGGCACTATTTGGTGGCTACTTTTTTCTTTCCAAAAAGTGCAGTGAGGAAAACCCCAGCTTCGTAGAGGAAAAAAAGAGGAACAGCAAGAAGGCCAGTTGCCATAAAGTCCCCGGCGGTGAGAAGAAAGGCCATAAAAACAATAGCTGCGTAGAAGTATAAGCGTTTGCTGCGAAAATATTGAGCTTCCACAAAACCCGCTTTACCAGCCATCACCATAAGAAACGGGATTTCAAAAGAGAGACCAAAGGCCAAAACAGTCCTGGCGACAAAGGTTAGATACTTTCCAAATTTGGGCAAGGGTTCCAGGCTGTCACTGGCATAGCTCATAAAGTAGAGTAGCATACGCGGTAGCACACCAAAAAGAGCAAATACGGCTCCGGCTCCAAAGAGAAGTGTTGCCCAGAAAACAACGGTTACTGCAAATTTCTTTTCATTGCCTCGGAGTCCCGGAGCAATAAACATCCAGACCTGAAAAAGACTGAAGGGAAAGCTGAGGAGAATACCAATAAGTACAGAGAGTTTCAGGTAGGAGAGAAAGGCTTCGGGCAGATTGGTATAAACAAGGTGGTCTAGATGTGGACTTGCAGCAAAAAGAGGTTCCATAAAGAAGCGGGCAATCTCTTCAGAAAAGAAATAGGCAAACCCGGAACAGAGGACAAGAACTGCAAAAACCCTGATCAGCCGCTGTCGCAGTTCCTCATGGTGGGGACGAAATTGCTCTAGGCTTCTGACAATAAGAGACACTAGCTTTGCTGCTCCGCGGCTTCTCTTTTGGCTTGTATCTCTGCCGTTTTAGAGTCATCCACTTCCTGCGCTGGCTCTTCCGCTACTGCTTCCGTCTCTTTTGTCTCTTCTGGCGTTTCCTTTTCAGCTTCAACATCTATAATGGTGGCAGCTTCTTCTTCTCCAGTGGCTCTTGGATCGTAAATCTTCTTGCGATCGCCTCCTGACCATTCATCGCTGCTGTCACCAAGAACATCGTTGGTTAGGGCCTTTGCCGCCTTTTCCAGTTCCGGTTTAATGTCATCAAGAGGATTTCCATCTTCGGTCAGACTCTCTTTCAGGGTATTCGCCGTTTTTTTCAGATCGAGAATTCCCTTGGCAACGGAGCGGGCAAGATCCGGTAATTTGTCAGGACCAACCACAATTAACGCCAATGCAAGTATAAGAATAAGTTCCGGTAAACCAATGCCAAACATATAAAAGCCTCAAAATTTTCAAGAGTGACTAAACCGAGAGTTCTTTTTCAGAACAGTTCAGCCAATGAAAAGCAAATGTAAGGTATTTGTATAAGGCTGTCAATAAAGAGCTTCCATTAAGGATGTCCGATATCATCAATCATTTTGTAGTATCGCTTGAAATCTTCAGTGGGAACTGCACTCTGCCAGTGGCCGATTACTTGAGCAATAAGGGTACAACTGAAAAACAGTCCCAGGATAAGTATAGGGAGAAGGAGTGGGGTGTTTTTCTTTTTTCCCGGAAGAGAAAGAGTTAGGCAATTTTTAGCAGGACAGACCTGTACGCACTCAAGACAGCCGATGCATTCAGCATTGCGCACTGTTTTTCTGTTGGTGATAGTAATAGAAGCAGGGCAAACGCGGTCACATTTTTTGCAATCAATACATGTCTCTTCGTTACGCTTGACCTGGAAAGGACTGAAAATGGCAAGGATTCCGAGTAGGCCTCCATAGGGACAGAGGTATCGACACCAGAAGTTCCGTATAACAAAAGAAAACAATATAATTCCAAGCATAATAGACCCGGCGAGTACACTTGGCTGCAGAAAAAAATGCAGCATCTTGGCATCGCTTATCAGGTTGTAGGCGGAATTGTGGAAGTCTGTGAGTCCTTCAAGGCTCATTTGCCAAAGAATAAGATAGGAAAAGAAGCCAAGCAGCAGGTATTTCAGGCTGAGTAAAGGAATGTCTATCCAGGCGGGTAATGAAAACAGGATACCCAGTTTTGTGCTGAATTTTTCGGCAAGATTCGATGCAAAGCCAATGGGACAGATCCATCCGCAAAAACCTTTCCGCAGGAACAGACTGATAAGCAATGCCGCAATAAAAAGAGTGAGTCCAGCTGGATGTATGGTGTCAAACTCTGCACCAAGAAGAAATCGTTTTATGCTGACGAGTGCTCCAAGTGGCAGAAATGCTTCGACAGCAGGAGGACGGGTAATATATGAATGGGTGTTTGAGTCAAGAGCCCAGAGATAGAAGGAGTAGAATTGCCAGCCGACCAGGAGGCAGAAGATGGCAAAGAGAGACTGGCATGTCAGTCGCAGAAAACTCAGGTTGTTACGGAGATTTATTTTATTGTTTTTTGGGGGCATGGGGATAGTCCTAAACCGTGTGCTAACGTGTAGCTAAAAGATGGTTGAAAATTAAAATCTAAATAATAGTAAATCCATTGGCTAGAATAGCTTTGATTCAGGTCAAGAACCACAGAAAATATAGGAATAATCAATTTTCCGATCTGGTTCCGGCATATCAATCTGCAAAAGATTGACTTTCATGGGGGACCTGACTATATTGACGCGGTTGTCCGTTGACATGCGGTAGGTGTGCCTTGATATTGTGTGGTTTTTTTTTGCACAGTATGAGGACGCAATAAAGTTGAGTGAACAGGAGATAGGAAATGTCCAGTGTTGTTGTTGTCGGTACCCAATGGGGTGATGAAGGTAAGGGGAAAGTTGTAGACCTTTTAACCCGTTATGCTGAGTGTATTGTCCGTTTTCAAGGTGGAAATAATGCTGGTCATACCCTGGTGGTAAATGGGAAAAAATATGTATTTCATATTATTCCTTCAGGGATTCTCTACGAAGATAAGCGATGCATGATTGGAAATGGTGTTATTATTGATCCCGGTGTTCTACTTGGCGAAATCAATGAACTCAATGAAAAGGGACTGCCTGTTACTCCCAAACGTCTGATTATCAGTGAAAATGCCCACCTTATCATGCCCTATCATCAGAGCATGGATAACGCAAAAGAGGCTTCATTGGCAGATGGGAAGAAGATCGGTACAACAGGGCGCGGTATTGGCCCCTGCTATATGGATAAGGTTGGTCGTACCGGCATTAAAATGGGTGATCTGCTTGATGATTCTCTGTTCCATGATAAACTTCAGGCAAATGTGGAAGAGAATAATTTTATGCTCACCACAAAATATAACTCAGCGCCTGTATCCTTTGATACCATCTATGCGGAATTTCAAAAATTTGCAGAGAAATTGACCCCTTTTATTGGCAATGTGTCCATGGAACTTGATGTTGCCCGTAAGGCAGGGAAACATATACTTTTTGAAGGTGCTCAGGGTACACAGCTTGACATCGATCATGGAACGTACCCTTTTGTAACATCCTCAAATACCATCGCCGGAAATGCCTGTAATGGTTCCGGTTTTGGTCCGGCACATATTGATTCTGTTATTGGAATCCTCAAGGCCTACACCACACGTGTTGGTGAAGGACCTTTTCCGACGGAGCTCTTTGACTCAGTTGGAAGAGAGTTGCAGGAAAAAGGTGGTGAAATTGGTGCAACAACAGGGCGTACAAGAAGATGTGGCTGGCTTGATGGTGTTGTCGCTACAGATGCAACCCGGCTGAATGGCTTGACGGGACTTGCTATTACCAAGCTTGATGTATTAAGTGGTCAAAATACCATAAAAATGGCTAATGCCTACGATCTTGATGGTCAGAAAGTAACAACGATGCCATCAAATATTAATCAGGCTGCCAGGGTGACACCCGTTTATGAAGATATGCCCGGTTGGGACGAAGACATTACGGGAGTTCGGGATTATGCTGATCTTCCTGTTAACGCAAAAGATTATATCAAGCGCATAGAAGATTTTACCGGGGTTGAGCCTGTTATTGTTTCCGTTGGACCCGATCGTGATGAGACAATGTTGCTTAAAAACCCCTTTGAGAAGAAGTAAAAAAGAGATATTCATTCAGGTGGCTATATTTACGGTCATCGCAAACATACTTAGTACTTGAGGTTTATTAATGGCAAGAATTACCGTTGAAGATTGTCTGGAAACCATTGGCGAAAACAAACGATTTGATCTTGTGCATCTGGCTGTGGAGAGGATTCGTCAGCACAGGCATGGTGAGCCCTATCTGGTTGAAGGAAAAAACAAAGAAGTGGTTATGACCCTCCGGGAAGTGGCCGCCAATAAAGTTACCTTTGACAATATTGATACGTTGCCCGATGCCGACGATGAGGTAGCGGAAGAAGTTGAAGCAGAAGATGTTGAAGAAGAAAAGGTTGTTGCCTGAGAAGGTGATAGCGAACACAACATTTTTATCTGATTAAATTGTGGTTGTAGAAGAATAAAATGCAGAAATGTTATTACGAAGTGCTGTCTATTGGAAAAACAGCAGACGGTACCGTAATCAAAAAGGCTTATCGCAAGCTTGCGATGAAGTTTCATCCGGATCGAAATCCCGATGATAAGGAAGCAGAGGCGTCTTTTAAAGAGTGCACCGAGGCCTATGAGGTACTTAGTGACCTCCAGAAAAGAAAAATCTATGATGCCTATGGTCACGAAGGTCTTAAAAGTAGTGGCTATCAGGGGCCGGGCAACTTTGAGGATATGTTCTCAGGGCTCGGTGACCTCTTTGGTGATCTTTTTGGCGGCGGCAATAGAGGACGGAGCAGGCGTAATGGCCCGCAGGCAGGAAACGATCTTCGCTATGATATTGAAATCACCTTTATGGAAGCCGTACATGGGCTTTCTAAAGAAGTTTCCATAAATAAACGTGACACCTGCTGGACCTGTGAGGGTTCCGGTTGTCGTCCCGGTCATAAGCGTGAAACCTGCCCGAGCTGTAATGGACGTGGACAGGTGATTCGATCCCAGGGCTTTTTTCAGGTCTCTTCAACGTGTCCACAGTGTCACGGTGAAGGCGAGATTGTAACCGAACCCTGTTCTGATTGTAATGGTAGCGGATTACTTGAAAAATCCAAAAAGGTTTCCCTTAAGATTCCAGCAGGGGTTGATACCGGGGCTCAGATGCGTCTTCGCGGAGAAGGTGAAGGTGGACGGCGCGGTGGACCATCTGGAGATCTTTACGTGGTCATTCATGTTAAGGAACATGACTTTTTTAAACGTGAAGGGCAGACTATCTACTGTGAATTCCCAATTCCCATGGTTCAGGCGGCGCTTGGATGCAAGGTCGATGTTCCAACAATTCATGGGAAGAAAAAGCTGACTATTCCTGCGGGAAGTCAGTCTGGAGAACGCTTTACTTTAAGAAAAGAAGGGGTTCCCAGTTTACGGGGAGGCGCGCGCGGTGATATGCTTGTCCTGTTGCAGGTAAAAACTCCGACGAATCTCTGTGACGAGCAGAAAAAGGTTCTGGAGAGTTTTGATAAATTGTGTAAGGAACATGGTCAGCATGAAGAGGATGAAGGTTTCTTTTCAAAGCTTTTTCATGAAGTAGTTGGAAAAAAGGATAAGGACTCCAAATAGAGGAGGCTTAAGGCACTACTATGGCTGAAAATCAGGAACAGGAACTTACTCATTTTGATGATGACGGCAACGCCATTATGGTGGATGTCAGTAAAAAAATAGAGACCGAACGTATTGCAACGGCAAGTGGAAGGATCACTTTATCACCGGATGCATATAACCGTGTGAGAAGTGGATCCATGTCCAAGGGAGATGTCCTCGGCGTTGCACGTGTTGCTGGAATCATGGCTGCTAAAAAAGTGGATAGTTTGATCCCTCTTTGTCATCCACTCGCCGTGACCAAGATTAATATTGATTTTACCTATCATGATGCTCAAAGACAGATTGAGATAGTTGCCGTTGTCGGGATTACCGGGAAAACCGGTGTGGAGATGGAGGCACTTACAGCTGTTTCCATTACGGCACTGACCATCTATGATATGTGTAAGGCCATTGATAAAGCGATGGTGATTAGTGATATTTGTTTAGAGAAGAAAACTGGCGGAAAGAGCGGGACATTTATTCGACCTGAATAACGGGTTGTTATCTGTCTCTTTTCATATTGAATATGCTTATGTTTAAAATGAGAGGTCTTTGAATGGAACAAAAAGTACTGGATAGCTTCCAAAAGCAACTTATTGAAAAACGGGATGATATCCAGAAGGAAGCGGAAAGGACATTAGCCGAATTGACTGATCAGTCTGGAAATATTCCGGATCCTAACGATCGTGCCAGTGCAGAATCTGGGCGAAACTTTGAGCTCAGAATCAGACAAAGAGAGCAGAAGCTGCTTTCAAAGATTGAAGAGGCTTTGCAAAGAATTGATGAGGGCGACTTTGGTGAATGTGACAGTTGTGGCGAGCTTATTGGGTTGAAGCGACTCGAAGCAAGGCCAGTTACCACACTCTGTATTGAGTGTAAAACGACCCAAGAAACCAAGGAAAAGTCCCAAAGGAAATAGTGTAAATGCCCGAATTAAGAAGAGATCCGGTTCTTGGTAGATGGATCATTATTGCCAGGGAACGTGGGAAACGACCTTCCGATTTTGTTATTGTGGAATCCCCTGGTACTGGGGGATTTTGCCCTCTGTGTCCCGGCAATGAGAATACTACTCCCAATGAGGTGCTGGTATTTGGTCGTGATAATGAGATGCCTAATTCTCCGGGATGGAAGGTTCGGGTTGTACCAAATAAATATCCAGCTCTTGTCATTGAAGGGGATCTTAATCGTGAAGGTGAAGGACTCTATGATAAGATGAATGGGATTGGTGCCCATGAAGTTATTGTGGAGTCGCCTAATCATAGTGATATTTTTTCTCAGTTGCCTGCTGAGCATATGGTGATGGTTTTTAGGGCTTTTCAGGCGCGTATACGAGATCTGGAACATGATGACAGGTTTCGTTATGTTTTGGTTTTTAAGAATTTTGGAAAGGCAGCCGGTGCGTCTCTTGAGCATTCGCATTCTCAACTTGTAGCCCTTCCTGTGTTACCCAGAAAAATTGAATCTGAACTTGCCGGTGCGTTAACCTATTATAATTATAAAGAACGCTGCGTTTACTGTGATATTATCAGGCAGGAATTGAAGCAGGATGTTCGGGTGGTTTGTAAAAATGAGTTTTTCATTACCATCACTCCATTTGCTCCCAGAACTCCTTTTGAGATGTGGATTTTACCTATTCATCATTCCTCTGCCTATCATGAACAAAATGATGAAGAGTTGACAGCGCTTGCTGAAATATTTGCAGAAAGTCTTTGTCGCCTTGATGCCTGTATTCCCAATGTTCCTTATAATTTTGTACTTCACACACAGCCCCTGCGTTCCCAGCATATGAACCATTTTCACTGGCACTTTGAGATTGTGCCAAAACTTACCTCCATTGCTGGTTTTGAGTGGGGCTCAGGTTTTTATATCAACCCCATGCCGCCTGAAGAAGCAGCCTCCTATTTGCGGGAGTCACTGGAACGATTATCTTAGAGGATTCCATGAAAAAAATCTTACTTGTTGATGACGAAGAAGGTATCCAGATGCTCTATCGTGAAGAGCTTGAAGAAGAAGGATATGAGGTGATTTCCGCCTATACTGGTGAAGAGGGCATCCAGAAATTCAAGGAAGAATCTCCCGATCTTGTTATTCTTGATATTCAAATGCCGGGAATGAATGGCATCGAAACTCTGCGTCAGATGAAAATGGAAAACCCCACACTTCCGGTTATCCTGAGTTCTGCCTACAATGAGTATAAGCAGGATCTTGGAGCCTGGGCGTCCGATGAATATGTGGTTAAATCTTCAAATATTAACGATTTAAAAGAGGCTGTCCGCAAGCACCTCTCTTAGTATATGTAACTGAGCAGGGAGCATGATGCTAATTTTAATTATCACTGTCCCCTGTATGTAGACCCTTCAGCCTTTTCCTGCCAATGAAAGATATCCAGAATCAGGAGGATCACCGCCGCATTAATATTAAGAAAGTGGGGGTGAAGACAATCTCCTACCCTGTTACTGTTCTTGATAAGGCGCACTCCAAACAGCACACCATTGCAACGGTGAATATGTATGTCAATCTCCCCCATCATTTCAAGGGGACACATATGAGCCGCTTTGTCGAAATTCTGAACCGCTTTCACGGCGCAATAGATATCGGTAAGTTTCATGAAATTTTAGAAGATATGAAGAATAAGCTTGAAGCTGAAGCTGCTCATATCGAAATGTCTTTTGCTTACTTTATGAATGGAAAGCAGCAGGGACCAGGTACGCTCAATTCAAGCCGATATGAGTGCTGTATGCATGGTTCTCTTGAAAAAGAGGATGATCTCGAATTCCGATTTGTGGTTCCTGTCTCCCTGCCGACGAGTGAAAAAAATGGCCAAGGCCTTCCTCGTTCACACGGGCATTGGGGCCGTGCTGTAACAGCAGTGAAATTTAACAATTTCATCTGGATTGAAGATCTGATTACACTTGTTGAGACGGCAATCGATCAGGAACTTAATGTGGTACCTCGCCCTAATGAAAACAGTATGTCTGTAGAATCACTGACCCGTAGAGTTGCAAAATGTCTTGGTGCTGAAGAGGCTATTAAAGAATTTTCCATACGAATTGAAAATCTGGCACAGGGGTATTCAACCTTTGCTGTTATTGACTCTTCCTCCTGAAAGAGCTGAGATTAAATTTAATCCTAATTTAATATATTATTATGTCTGAATTACTTTTTGAGATTGGAATCGAAGAACTGCCAGCCGGGTTTCAAAAGCCTGCACTTGACCAGTTAAAAGAAAACTTTATCGTCAGAGCAAAGGGGCTTAAACTTGCTCACGGTTCTGTGGAAACTCTGGGGACCCCGCGTCGTCTAGCACTGCTGGTTGAAGACCTTGTTGACTCACAGCCGGATTCCAGGGATGAGTTGATGGGACCTTCCGCCAAGGCTGGTTTTGATGGCGATGGAAATGCGACAAAGGCTGCCATGGGTTTTGCCAGGTCAAAGGGGGCCGATGTAGCTGATCTTCAAGTTGTGGATACCGATAAGGGTCAATATCTGATGCTTGTTCAGGAGGTAAAAGGTGTAGCAACATCCGAGCTGCTCCCGGCGCTTCTTGATGATCTTATGCATGGCTTCTCCTTTGCCAAATCTATGCGTTGGGGCTCTCATACATCTACTTTTGCCCGTCCGATTCAGTGGCTTGTTGCTCTGTATAACGGAAACATTATTCCCTATAGCTATGAAGGTATGGCTACGTCTGATCAGAGTCGTGGACATCGATTTATGGCAAACACCGATGTGACCTTGGAAGGTGTCAGCAGCTACCGGAAGACGCTTCAGGATGTTTATGTTCAGGTTGATCAGACAGAGCGTCGTGCTGCGGTCCTTACTGAAATAGAGAAGGCAGTTTCCGATACACTCGATGTAGAGAACGCCGAAGTGGCAGTGGACGCGGTCCTTGTAGATACCGTCTGCAACCTAGTGGAAAAACCGTTTGGGGTCTGTGGCAGTTTTGATGAGAAATTTCTGCAGTTACCTGATGAGGCGCTTATCACTTCCATGCGTGAACATCAGAAATACTTTCCCGTCGTGGATAAAGAAAATAACCTGTTACCTCATTTTGTCGCTGTAAATAATACCAAGGTAAAAGATCTTGCCCTGACCCGTACAGGTCATGAACGTGTTTTAAGAGCTCGTCTCGAAGATGCATTCTTCTTTTTTGCCGGTGATAAGGAAAAGAAACTCGAAGAGCGTGTGGATGCTCTCAAGGGGATTATTTTTCAGACAAAACTTGGCACCATGCTTGAAAAAACTGACCGTATCGTCAAGCTTACAGCTCTTCTCGCCGAAAGGTTTGCGCCGGATTCCATTGCTGATGCATGTCGTGCTGCGCGTTTGTGTAAAACGGACCTTCTTACAGATATGGTAGGGGAGTTTCCCTCGCTGCAGGGAAATATGGGCGGAGCCTATGCACTTCAGGATGGCGAGTCAGAGGCCGTAGCTCTTGCTATTCAAGAACATTATTTTCCAAAACGTGCTGGCGCTGAGCTTCCCACATCTCTTCTTGGTGCTCTGGTAGGGCTTGCTGACAGAATTGATACATTGAGCGGCTGCTTTGGAATAGGACAGCTTCCCACGGGGACAACCGATCCTTTTGGCCTGCGTCGCATCGCTCTTGCAGTTCTTCATATTGTTGAGCACTTTGAACTTTCCGTATCGCTAAGTGATGTGGTACACAAGGCACTTTCACTCTATGGTGACAAGGTAAATGGCAGTGAGGAAACCGTACTGCAGGTCATTGATTTTATCCGTGGTCGTTTTGTGAATGACCAGCTAGCGCTTGGAGCGGATGGAGAGGCTGTGGATGCTGTAACAACGGTTCTCTTCGATGATGTAAATGACTCCTTAAAGAAAATCAATGCACTAACTGCCATTCGTGGTAAGGATGATTTTGCTGTCCTTGCAGCATCCTATAAACGTATTCGTAATATTATTAAGGATAATAGGACAACGGAAGTGGCTGTGGCACTGCTCTCGGAGAAGGCAGAGCAGGAACTGGCGTCGGTATTTGGAAAGCTTGATGCCGAGGTTCAGCCCTTACTTGATGGACGTGATTACAACGGAGCACTCATCGCAATGCTGGCTTTGAAAGCACCAGTTGATGACTTTTTCAACGAGGTGATGGTGATGGCCGAAGATGATGCGGTTCGGAAGAACAGGCTTAATTTGCTCACCGCAATATCAACTCTTTTTCTAAGAGTTGGAGATATTTCAAAAATGCAGGCAGCCTGAGTCCTGTTTCTTCAAAGAGAATAAAAAAAAAGGCCCCTCTTTACTTATATGTAAAGAGGGGCCTTTTCTGTTTTTCTGCCATAGTATCAGGCAGGAAATCAATTACTTTTTCTTAGGATGGCAAACGGTGCATTTAGCAAGCTTTTTGTCGGTTTTCTTATGACAAGCTTTGCAGTTTGCATGGGCAGCTTCCTTGAAAGTGGTGAGCTTTTTAGGCATTCCTGCAGCTTTATTATGGCAGGATTCACACTTTTCAACTTTCTGACCATCAACATAGGCAACCTGCTTTCCTGCCGCATCTTTTGAATGATGGCAATCGCCACAAGTCAACGTTTCCTGATGCTTGGCATGAGGGAAGATAGCAGATTTTGCTACCTTGGCTTTATCAATGGTGGATTCAAGGGTTATATCGGCAGGCCCTTTATCAGCCTCGGCAAAACTTGTTCCGGCAAAGCAGAGCCCAAGGATCAGAGCTGCAGCAATCAGTGTAACTTTCTTCATTGTACTTCCTCCTGTAATAATAATATGTTCAGCCCCAAGGCTGAATGACTATTCACTATCAAGAGATAGCATATACCTTTTTTGTGGAATTTTGTCAAGAAATGGCCTGTTAATTCGCTCCATAACTGTGTAGTCCCGACAGGAGGAAGTTCACACCATAATAAGTAAAAATAACAGAGACAAAACCAAAGATAGCAAGCCAGGCGATTCGATTGCCACCCCATCCTCTGGTGTAGCGAGCATGAAGAGTGATTGCATAAACAAACCAGGTTATAAGTGACCACGTTTCCTTAGGATCCCAACTCCAATATGTTCCCCAGGCAGAGTTGGCCCATATAGCACCGGTTATAATTCCAACCGAGAGCCAGAGGAAACCAAATACCATGGTTTTGTGTGTAATGTCATCTAATACCTTCAATGGTGGAAGGGTACCGAGAAGAGACTCCTCATTAGTGGTTTGTCTCGATGAACTGAGGTTCTTGATCAGGTACATAATTCCAAGTCCTGCTGCAACGGCAAAGGCTGCGTAGCCGATGAAACAGGTAACAACGTGGGCGATAAGCCAGTTTGATTGCAGCGCGGGAATAAGAGGACTGATTTCTTTGTTAATTCCAGTGGAAAATGAACCGTAAGCCATGGCAAAAAAGGCAAAAGGTACCGCAAAGGCACCAATGACTCTTGTTTTAAACTTCCACTCAATGATTAGGTAGAGGCCTATGATCGTCCAGGCGAAAAAGACCACGGACTCATACATGTTGGTGAGTGGCGCATGATCGTATCCCAATGTATAGGATTCCTGCCACCGCAAAATAATACCGACTGTCTGTATTAGGAAAGCGACGATGGTAAAAATGGTTGCTGCCGGGCCAAGCTTTTTTGCCTTAAAAATAAAGATAATGGCATACAGAATGGTGGAAAACATGTATGTGAATGTTGTGATGCCTAAGAGTTGCGAACTGTCCATATTGGAACTCCAATGGTTTCATTTGTTGTATCAGTCAATTACTGATGGCTTCGTAAAAACTTTTCATCTGCTTCGTTGTGCGTCTTGCATACGAAGCTTTTCGAAGTTTGCGCTTAGCTACTTAGCTATCTCGATTTTGACCTTTTTGCGAACTTGTCAATTACTGAGTGTCAGTTTCAATTCCAGATGAAAGTGTTGCAAAGGTCTGTTCAAAACCACCTTTATTCTTATTGGCACTTCCAGCCATAAGAACGGTGGATTCCTCACCATCTCTGGTAAGCAGTATCCATACCCGTCTGTGAGAGAGGAAGAATGCAACAAAAAGTCCAAGAATCATCATACCACATCCTATATAAACAACCCACACTCCAGGGTCTTTAGCGATTTGAAGACCGGTCGCATACATCTGTTTTCCAGCAACGGTGTATGTCTTGGCGGTTCGTTCAACGGTCACCTGATCTCCTGAATTAATCCAGAAGGTGGACGCCGGTCCCTCATCATCCTTAAACCAGATTTTCATCCGAGTTATGGTTTGTCCCATAGCTTCGGCGTTGATAACACCGATACGAGCCTGATGAGTAGCGATGTCTTGCTGCTGTTGATAGGGGAGAGCTACGGTCTGGGCGTCTCCCGTTGCTTGATTGGTAACTGTGAGCAGAAAGTCTTCGTAGCCTTGGTAGCTTGACTGATAAAAAGTTATTCCATTATAAGTTAAGGGATCGTTAACCACAATCTCCTTCACCTCTGTTATTGTATCATTTTCGAGAATTGTAAGTTTGGATCGATACGCCTTAGGCATCCCGGATTCGTAGAATTCGATATTAAAGCTGTCACAGCGTACTGTAAAGCCAAGATCAATTGATTCTCCGGTTCCGGTTTGGAAGAAACGGCTGGTTTCTTGGGTCTCAGGCAGCATTACCGATCCTTTGAAGCCGTATAACTCTCCTATTATTGCACCTATAAAGATCATGAGAATGGAGGCGTGTACAATATAGACACCGGTTCTGCTCATTGCTCCTTTTTGGGCAAAGAGCAGGAGGCCAGTGTCATGCTTACGCTGTCCAGCCTGCCAACCTTTCGCTGAAAGAGATTTGGTAATATCAGTGGCCAGGCTCTCTTCGGATTTGTTTGATGTCCAGCTGGTGGATAAACGCATTTTTTGAATACGCTTAGGGGCTGTTGCAAGATTATCAGCCTTTATCTGCTTCCACACTCCGGGGAAACGATCGATGGAGCATACAATTAAATTTATGGAAAGAAGACCAAGGAGACCAAGGAACCACCACGAATTGTACATATCGGGAATGGAGAGCACCTGAAATATTCTGGCGGTGGTTTCGCTGTAGTTTTGAATGTACCAGTCTATACTTTCTTTTTGAGGGATTACGGTTCCAATAATGGAGGTAATAGCCAGAAGAAAGAGAGTAAATAGGGCTAGCTTAACAGAGGAGAAAAAGCTGAAGAGAGGATTCTTTTTGTTCATTTTTTCCTTAGTAGTAATTATTATATAGTTTTCTTTATCTGGAAATTCCTGATAAAGCAAGTGATTTGTCAGGTTCCTTTATGCACAATAACATGTTGTGCCACGGTGTGGCCGTGGTGAAATCCAGTTATATAATCGCTTACTGTAAGAATGTCTGGAAATAAATGCATTGATACAAGTCAAAAATATATAACTGACGATAAGGTTCCCTGAAAAACCAGAATTGTGTAAATATATAAGGCGGTGATACACCTGTCAATAATGGTTTGAACTGGTTTCTCAAGAGGCATTATTTCACTTTATGGTCCGGTAAACCTTCTTTGGAAAAACCCTTGCCATTCTTGCTGAAAACAGTTATAAAAAACAGTTTCTCATCTGTCGAAGAAAAATGAAAGAACTTTTTTTTATGATTTCCAAAAGTTGCTACACTTCTGGAGTCAAACTATATAGGAGATTGTCATGGCTAAAGTCTGTCAGATTTGTGGTAAAGGGCCTGCCACAGGAAATAATGTTTCTCATGCACACAATAAAACCAGACGTCGCTGGTTACCGAACTTAAAAAGGGTTCGTATGGTGACTTCAAACGGAAGTGCTGTGAGAGCTCGTGTCTGTACCCGCTGTATTCGTTCCGGAGCTGTTGTTAAGCCTGCCTGAATCGAACTGTTAAGATATGGATTGTTAAAGTTTTAAGGGTGATAAGGATCTGGTCCTGTCACCCTTTTTTTTATTTTTAAGGAGTTGAAAATGAGTGAAGATATTAAATTCCTTTCTCTTAAAGAGGCAATGCCGCTGGTTGGTGCCATTCAGGAAGAAGAGGATATTCATCATCAGGACAGACGAATTTTAACGGTATATAATAAAGATGACCGTGAATTGTGCTGGTTTGATTTTGAAGAACTGGAAGAAATTGTTGCTGATGTGCCAAAAGAGAAGAAAAAAGAGATGATTGAGGATTATGTTTTAAAGCATATTCCTGACTGGGCGCTTGATATTTGAGATATACTTTTTTTAAAGTGTATCAGGCCGAAGGGGTTTTGTCTGTCACCCCTTCAGCCTGAATGATTATGATGATAATCAGTTAGCCCGGTACAAACAACGTCCCATCAATAGAATAACAGCTACCGATAAACTGTAGTTGTTACCCCAGGATACCCCTTGGCATTGGAGGGACCTGCTGTCCTCCGAGTGTCATTCCGCCATCCATTTTCAGTATACTTCCCGTCATATAGGTTGCATCCCGAATCAGAAAAAGGGCTGCATCGGCAACTTCTTCCGGAGTCCCCGTGCGTTTTAGCAGACAATCGCTATGTAGAGCCTCCTTTTCCCGATTATCCAGTTCCTGCCATCCTCTGGTTTGCTCGCCATGCCTGTGACGAATTAGCCCGAGCATAAGCTCGTTTACCCGTACGTTTGGTGCTGCCTCGCGTGCCCAGGTTTCAGTAAATGAAGATATGGCACGGTTAGCGGCACTGTATGCATCGTTAAAAAAAGGTGCCGCAGCTCCACTGCGCCCGGTAATACCAGAGATTGATGACAGATTGACAACTGCTCCTTCATCATTTTTGAGTAAGAGCGGTAGGCAGTGATGGAAGAGCAGCCACTTGGCTTTGAGGGTGGTACTGATTTCAAGATCCCACTGTTCAGAGTTATGAGGAAGATCATAACTGCCGTGAACAACCGGCATCCCACCGCGTTCGATATTGTTTACCAGGATCTGGAGGGCGCCAAATTCTTTTTCTATCCCTGTGATGAGCTCTTGTACTGCATGATCCTGTCTGAGATCAACTGGCAGAGAAAGAAATGAAAATCCGGCAGTTGTAAATTCTTCTTCCATATCATTAATAGAGTCCGGCCAGTCATGGGTGGGAAGGATAAGTTGCACACCTTCAGAGCCAAGTTTTCTGGCAATTGCCCTGCCTATTGCTCTGGATGCCCCTGGAACAAGTGCTGTTTTTCCTGCGAGTTTCATGTAGTATTTCTTTCCTGTTTTTAGTTCACTGCTGTTGCTGATCGTTTCAGGCTCTCTGAAAAGGGATTAGCTTTACATTCTGATACTGCAAAAACATTGATGCATCCTTTAGAATGGGGTGCGATCAGAGTCAGCTTACCCGGGCTGTTCTTCTGCAGGAATCCCTCAATGGCTCCCTGGCGCATCCATTCCCTGTAGTTGTGGTAGTGGTTAAGGCCTGCCATCCTTTCAATCGTAGCGATCAGGATATTTCCAACCACAAAGGAGGAGTAGAGAGGAGGCGGGGTTGCGTAATCCGCAATAACAATAAAACCACTATGGCTTACGAGCCTGCATGCTTCTTTAAAGATCGCCCGCTGCTGAGAGGAGGATTTTTCGTGAAGAGCAAAGCTGATAATTACTCCGTCGTATGTATCGTCAGCTAATGGTATCTTTGTGGCATCCGTCTCAAGGTAGTGAATTGATGATGGGCTTTTTTCGCGTGCCTTCGCAAGCATGGCAGGTGACAGGTCAACTCCTGTGAGCAGCAGGACCTTTTCGTCGAGTATTCGTAACTGTTCACCGGTACCACAACAGATATCAATGATAGATGTTGCCTCGGAATGGTTGAAAAACGTGCGAATATTATTTCGGATAGAGCGCAACCCTCTGGAAAAAAGGATGTCGTAGATGGAAGCAGTGTGTTTATATTCGTCTTTGGCCTGCATTATAATTTCTGATTTGAAAAGTTTTTGGTCCTTGTGTCTTGCTTTTATGAATGAATGTAGCATATTCTACAATGTTCTTCCATATTCACATCGAATGGACTTTTACTGTTAAGTGATTGCTCACTAATAGTTTTATAGAGCGCTAAATTGACCGGAACAGGAGATAGAATGGTTCTGTATAGAAAAGTTGGAATAGTTGTATTGGCAGGTCTCTTTTCAGTGATGACCTTTCTGGTATCACCACTGTTTGCACAATGTTTTTCCACGGTATGGCCCCATGAAAAAAGCGATTTGCAACCGGATCCGTCCCTTGTCTTCGGGCGTTTTGATAATGGGTTTCGCTATATATTACAAAAGAATGGTGAGCCTCAAGACAGGGTTGCCATGTCACTTAATATCCAGGCAGGGTCGTTAAATGAGAGTGCCGATCAGAGGGGGATTGCTCATTTTCTGGAACATATGCTTTTTAATGGTTCAACGAATTTCCCTCCTGGAAAGCTGATCGAATATTTTCAATCCATAGGCATGAGCTTTGGTGGAGATACCAACGCACATACTTCATACGATGAAACCGTTTACGATATTATCCTACCCCTTGGAACTCCGGAAGAGATCAGCAAGGGCTTGCTGGTTTTTTCCGATTATGCTCGTGGTGCACTTCTGCTGCAATCAGAGATTGACCGTGAGCGTGGGGTGATACTGGCTGAAAAACGCAGCAGGGATTCCGCTGGCTATCGTGCCCATGTAAAAGAGACAGAGTTTTCCATGCGTGGCACCATGTTGCCTGAGCGGATGCCAATAGGTACCGTTGAGATTATCAACAAGACCGATCATGCCTTGATGAAAAGTTTTTATGATGCGTGGTATCGACCGGAAAACATTGTTCTGGTGATGGTTGGAGATTTTGATCCGAAGCTGATTGAGCCTCTAGTGAAGAAACAGTTTGAAGGACTGATCGGATCCGGTGAACAGCCAGCATGTCCAGATATTGGACGTTTACAGCATGATACGCTTGAATTCTTCTACCATAATGAGGCTGAAATGGGTCTCACTGAAACAAGTATTGGTAGTTTATGGAGTGTGGAAGCAGAAGATGATTCGGTCGCACTTGAATTACGAGAACTAACGGATTTTGTTGCAAGTAACATTGTTCAGCATCGACTTGATGAACTGGCACGAAAAAGTGATACCCCTTTTACTCAGGCAAGTGTGTATTCAGGGACATTTTTGGGTACAATCAGCTATGCAGAAATAGGTGCAAAAAGTGACGCGGATAAGTGGCAGAAGACTCTTGTTGTTATTGAAAATACGTTGCGTCAGGCGCTGGAATTTGGTTTTACCGAGGCTGAGTTACTCCGTGTGAAAGAAGAGTTACAGGCAGATGTTGACTCTGCCGTACTGACAGCTAAGAGCCGTGATTCCAGACAACTAAGCTCTTCTATTATTCGAAACCTTAATAATAACCGGGTAATGCAGTCACCCGAGCAGGAAAAGGCATTAGTTGCCCCTGTCCTTCAATCCATGAAACTGGCCGATGTTGAGAAGAGCTTTCGTAGGACCTGGGCCCAGTCTAATCGTTTGGTGAAGGTTAATGGGAATGCTGTGATAGCTGAGAAAAATCCACTTGCTGTTATTGAATCATCCTACACGAATGCTGGAAAAATGGTGGTTTCGTCCTACGTTGATGAGGCTCAAAAGGAATTCCCATATATTCAACTTGCCGAAAAAACAGCAATTCAGGCACGCGAACAGTTCCCTGCTATTGAGGCTCAGCGAATTACTTTTGCAAATAATGTGGTGCTGAATTTAAAGCAGACCACGTTTCAGGAAAATGAGATTCGAGTCTCGGTTGATTTTGGATATGGTAAATCGAGTGAGCCTGCACCCGCCCTGTCAATGTTAGCATCTTCCGTGATAAATCAATCAGGTACCGGAGTGCTGAGCAAAAGTGAACTTGATAGGGTGCTCTCGGGTTCCAGTGTTCAAGTAGCATTTAGTGTCACTCCAACTGCTTTCAACTGGCAGGGAAAGGCTTTAAAGAAGGATGCCGAGTTACTTTTCCAGGTATTACAGAGTCTCCTTGCTGACCCGGGGATAAATAAGGACGCCTTTCAGTTGAGTATGGACAAGTTCAAGCAATTTTATAAGGGGGCGTCGACGGAAGTACAAGGTGCTCTGGCGATGCAGGGAGAGTCTTTCCTGGCCGGAGGAAGCGAGCGTTTTGGCCTACCTGCCTGGGACATTTTTTCACAACTCAGTATCAAGCAGATAGAGGATTGGTATTTACCTGCAGCAAAAACTGGATCCCTTGAAATCTCTCTTGTGGGTGATTTTGAGGAAGATAAAATTATAGCTCTGGCTGAAAACTATTTTTCGGTGTTGCCACAACGCATTGATAAACCAGTACCGGAGGTAACGATTTCTTTTCCAGAGGAACAGAACCTTGGGCTCACTGTCCCTTCTTCTATTGATAAAGGAATGCTTGTTGTTGCCTGGAAAACGGATGGTTTTTGGGATATTCAACAGACTAGAGGTCTTCACCTGCTTGCTGAAATGTTTTCAGATAAAATACGGCGAGTGATCCGGGAAAAGCTTGGAGCATCCTATTCGCCGCAGGTGTATAACGTTTCGAGTCGTATTTATAGGGATTACGGGGTTATGCGAGCTGTTCTTATTGTTGATCCCAGCCAGGTTGAACTGTTGGAAAACGAAGTCTTACTGATTGCAAAAGAGATTTGGCAGGGAGGTATTAGTGATGAGGAACTGCAACGAGCCAAGGGGCCAATGCTTACGTCTTTAAAGGATATGATCCGCACAAATAGCTACTGGTTAAAATCCGTACTTGCACTTTCAGCGAGATCTCCAGAGCAATTGCAGTGGCCTCAAACCATTATTTCCGGGTTTACAAAGTTTTCTCTTGAGGATGCGAAGGCTTTAGGTGCTCTTTATTTACCCCCTGAAAAGAGGGCCGTCATTACGATTCTTCCTGAATGATTAGGCATTGTTGATAGTCAGAGAACGCAGTTGTTTTAGGCTCTTTAGGCTCTTTAGGCTCTTTAGGCTCTTTAGGCTCTTTAGGCTCTTTAGGCTCTTTAGGCTCTTTGGGTGATAATGGTTGGTGTTCAGCGTGTTGTTGTTGAAGTGCTTTGTGAAGCTTTAGCCCAAAAAATACAAAATCCAGTGTCCCTAAAATTACGTTGATTAGTTGCAATGATTGTAACACTAAAAATCAGGAAAAAGGTGAAGTCACAAAAGTGGCATCACCTTTTTTTTGAAAAAAGATTCTGCCTGTGTCAGCCAATCACCCAGAGGGCAAGATCCTGTACATGTTTGACTGCCCTGTCGGAGACACCCCCAAGCAGTCCTTTGGCAATCCCCTTGCCTCTCCGTCCCATAACAATGGTACCGCAATGCTGTTTTTTTGCTTCACTAAGAATACCGTGTGCTTCTTCAAAATCACTGGATTCTTCCAGTATATGAATGTGCTGTTCAGGGATCCCAGCATCGAGGAGAAGCTGTTGGGGACCATTAAACAAACAGTTACTTCCAGAAAGATGGGTGTCACACCACGCCTTATCCCATTTTTCGTAAAAAAGTTCTGGCTCACATGTTGTTTTTTTCCCAAACATGGCTGTGCAGTGAAAGAGGTAAATTTCAATATCGTCTCTTCCGGAAAATATATGGCAGAGGTGGTCAATGGCCATAAATGAGTTGAGTGACCCATCCACGGGAACAAGAAAGCGTTTTGATTGTACTTCTCCGTCAATAATCCACAGAGGTGTGTTATGGCACCTTTTAAAAAGAGCTGTTGATACGGATCCCATCAGCATTTCACTTATTCCATCAAGGCCACGCCTGCCAATGAGGATTGAATCCATCAGATCTTTTCCAGCATTATGCTGAATTGCGGCTGCATAGTCATAGCCTGATGTATGGACGGAGGTGTGGATACGTTCGGATGCAATACCTGCGCGCTCAAGTTTTTCCTTGGCTTTATGTAGATATCGCTTGGAGGTAGCAATTTTTTTCTCCTGGTTGCTGCCTGTGGGGATAAGTGAGTTTTTTGAATTGGCAACGGTTGGCATGATGGAATTGCCTGTGACCCAGGTACAGAGATGCAGGTGAATATCAGGATCCACCGCAAAGAGTTTACAGATATAGGCAAGTGAATGGTTTGAATAGACCGAGCCATCTATGGCAATAAGAATTTCTTTTTGCATAAGCCTCACCTGAATAAGTACGTTTTTTACTTGCTCATATCTTGTTTTTTGATCGTCTGTTTTTCTGCATCTTTCTTTTCCTTTGGATCAAAGAAAGTCACCATAAATTGAAACAGAAAGACAAACATGAAAACAACTAAATATACTACTATCCAATCCCACATACCGGACCTCCGTGTATTCCCTCAGATTAATAAAGTAATGTGTATATGAGCCAAACGTAGTCAGTGTTCACGGGTTTGTAAAGCCTGAAACAAGACGAGGCTTTACCCTTAATTACACCTTTTCCTCAGGTTGTGCCGTGGGAGCAGCCTTTGGCGGAGGTTTTGTGGTACGTACAATTTTCTTCGTAGGTACTATTGCTTTACGTTTGCGTACAATTTTTTTCTGTCTAGGTTTTGGTGGAGCCTTCTTCCACACAGTAGTCTCACTGAAACAGTCCCAACCCCAGCGCAACCAGCGAAGCAGTGCCATGGCAAGCCACAATGCCCAGAGCAGCATACTGACACGATAGGCAAGAAGCGGTACGCTTATAACCCATGCGCTGGGCAGTTGGGGGTCAGTACGATCCTGGTACCAGCGTAGTAAGTGGCCGCTGGAGCCATTTCCACCAATCTGCATGTCAGGATGTCCCAGTAATCCCTGCTGGATCGCAAAAAAGAGTGCTGCTAGAGCCGCAAGGGTGAGAAAAGCCAGAAAAATCTGCATACTATTAAAGGCTGTTGCCTGGACCACTTCATGCCCCCTCTTTTTTCGCATGCCAAGAAGGAGTAGCCAGGCAACCACTACGGCAGCTATTGGGGCGGGAATCTGACTGAGTCCCAGGCTGAGGAGCAGCCATTGGAAACTGTTTAACGGAGTGAGCTTAACCCTTCCAAGCAGCAGGGCAATAAGAATAATAACGAGTAATTCTCCCCAGAAAAGCACCGCTGGACCTATTTGTGGTCCTCCAGCTAGAAGTATCCAGCGCGAGGAAGGCACGTGCATCTCAATGGATGTATTTACACTTGGGACTCCGATATCCACGGTTTCGGTGATGAGTTTGGAGGTGATGCCGTGATCACTGCGCCAGCCGATCTCAAGATTTTGTAATCCGGGTTGTATTGGAAAGCGAAGGATATTTCTTTCCAGTAGCAGGGGGAATTCCTTTCCATTGAGTACTATTTTCTGCAAGTCGATATCCGGGGGAAGAGTAATGCTATGTTGGAGGCCGCGGCTGGCATTTAAGGAAAGGAAAAGTGTCGTTTCCGTAGCACGTTGGCCTGGTTTGATAAGCATTTTACTACGATGGATGGTCATGGTGGGGCCGGGAATTCCCGTGGGCCGACTGATGGAAAGCTGCAGCGATTCTCCTGGATAGGGGTGATATTCCGGATACCGTTTTCCTGCAGGATTGGTCTGGTTGATTTCCGGCAGGCCACCTGTTTCCACGTGCCAGATTGGACTCACATCCAGAAACCATATCTCTGTCCAGGATGAGGTGGTTTTTGCACTGAGGGTGAGCGAGTCAACCGGATCCATGGATGAATGGTAGGTGAAGGTGTTTTGGTTCGGTCCCATATTGATTCGTACATGCTTTTCTCTCAGTTGCAAAGAGGCCGTTGTGACATGTTCTCCGGGTAGGAGTGGGATATCGAGTGCAATCACAGTATCGGGGCTTAGACGGATAATTTTGGTGGAAAGTGTCCATTTGAGACCTAGATGGAGTGTGCGCTCCACTCGTACAAAAGATGCAATCTGAACTGGGTTTGTATCGTCTTCCCTCTCTGTTTTCGCCTGGGAGGTAGGAGTTATTCTGCGGAGACTGATCTGTTTCTCAAGGCGGCCATCTTTATGGATACCATTGATGGACCATCCCTTGAGATCGGAACGTCCATGCTCCGGCAGAGTGGGGAAGGAGAAGGAGAGTTTGTTATCACCGGATATTTTTTTCTCCAGCAATATAGTGTGACTACCGGGGTCCAGACGAATAAGAGAATATCCCTGCGAATTCAGACGTAAAATAGGTTCAGCTTTCTTATCAACTGTGATTTGGTCAAAGAATCTGTTCTTTCCAGGTAGGGTAACCGCTCCTCTAACAAGGATATCTATCTGGAGTTCAACGGTCAATTGTTCTTCATCGGTACGGATAAGGAAGCTGTTTATTGTGGCACATTGATTACCGCATTTAGGCGGCATCAGGAGTCTGGTCTGTAATTCCTGAAGAATTTCAGAGTCTGGAACTTCCGCAACGGCATCATATGGGGTGAACGCGGTAGGTAGGAGAATCAGCAAAAAGAGAGCAAGGGCTGTATTCCTTAACGGTTTTCTTTTTGTCTTATTTGAAAGAAGACATTTTCTCAGAAATCCACCAATAAGAAGAGTAAGAAGAGCAACCCTCACAAAGGCAAATATCGTATTGAGGAAGGGAGGGAGAAAACGAAACGAAATATTCTGTTCCGGGTTTACAGGACCATTCCAGTGCAGGCGTATCGTATTCCACTGCCAGTCAGGGAGCCCTGGGCCTGTCTGTATCATATCCTGTGGGTCAATCTGTATGGTTTTCGGTCTTGTAGGTGTTTGTGCGGCTGATCCTGCACTGTAGTAGGCTTGTTTACGTAACGATGTCTTTCTGGAAAGTGGGGCAGCGGCGGATTCTGCCATGACCACCTCATCTTCCATAAGCGATGAATTGTCTGTGCGTTGTTTTGTATCTACTTGATATTCATTGGTTATTCTGTGGCGATTTCCATGTTCAAGCTGTGGGTATATTCCCACACGTATTTCATGAACCATATAGGGAACTGAAGTAACGATTATAAAAATAAGGAGTGTAAGGGATACGATTTTACAGAGTCGCTTTCCTGTCTGAGCGGTAATGACCTGCTGTATACCGAGCAGACCAAGAAGAGGCAGCCAGAGGTAGCGGGGTGATCCAGGTTGATGAAAGGAAAGGACAAGGAGGATAATTGCAATACTGCCCCATCCCAATCCAAGAACTCTTGATGTGGCAAGTCCTGTAATCAAAACAAGGAAGATATCCAAAAGTGTCCAGCGGTTGATCCATGTTGACACCTTGTCAACACCCGTGGCGGTGAGCAGTTTCCATCCAGGTGGCAGATTTAACTCCATGGAGAGTTGCTGGAAGTTATGATCCCAGCCGAGTGCAGGAATTTCAAGCTTTCCATTGATTACTCCTCGCTCGATGCGGGATTCTGCATGGAGCGCAAGACTCCCTTGTCTTACTTCAACCCCTGTTTTGTCTGAATTGTTCATACTGGTGATAAGTCGTGAGTTTTCTCCAACGTCGGCCTTGCCAAGAATCTGGGATGAATCAACATTAAGCCGCCAACCGCGTGTCATTGTGCCGCTTATGCTGTCATATGCGGTGAGGCCATTTCCTTGCTCGTCAAGCCATAGTTTACGATGGATTTTAAGGCGGTTCGGAACAGGATTGGGATTTCCTCGGTTTTTCTGGGTGAGGGTCATTTTACCGTCAGTTTTAATAAGATAGGCCGGGAATTTCTTCCAGTTTTGCGGAAGGGAAGTGCGGGATGGATCAACCGATGGAACCGTGGAGATATCAATCTGACGCAGTTTCGGATCTGGTGCAAAGACCCAGATTTCCTCCGTGGGCCAGGGGCCATCTATCTCTCCCATGGTCAGGAACTCTGGAGAAAGTGCATTACTGTTTCGAAGGGTCATCTGGATTTGCCATTGACCGGGCCGAACCTGGATTTGCAGTCTGCCGTTATTGTCAAGACGAACCGGGAGAGGGGAATGGAGCAAAAGAGGTATAAATGGTTTGCTGTTTTTTAAGCCAAGAGTCACCTGGCGCGGATTGCCCGAGACTATAAGTTGAATATGTAATTGCTGCTTAAGAGGAACGCCATCTTCGATCTTACGGGAGACCTGAATGTTGAGACTCTCTGCACTGTTTTTTGGTGCCTCTTTTTTATGCTTGAACCAGAGTCTGCCTTCCTGGTCAAGTTGCAGGTTTGATATCTTCTGATTCAACAGTGTGAGCTGAACAAGCCCTGTTTTTGGTGGAATCAGGATGTTTTCTGGAAGTGTTGCCCAGGAAAATATTCCAGAGACTGTGTGACTGCCGGGATCAAGCCAGATTGCAGGATGCCCCTGCTGTTTACTCACCAGTATATCTTTTCCATCCACCTGTACTTCAGATGGCCAGACAGGGCTGTTGCCAGGAAGTAGGATCAGGCTCCTGCTTTCAATAAGCCATTTCTGAGTAAAGCTTGCCCCGTTTGTCTGGACATCGATTTCCAGTTTGGAAGGCCAAGTACAGTAGCGTCTGTTGGTTTCTTTGGTATCAATACTGCATAATTTTTCTTCCTGGTCATAGAGAACCCAGGGAATCCACTGCTGCAGTTCGGTGGGAATTCTGCTTTCTGCATACAAACAGGAGGGGAGATATAGCATGGTACAGAACAGGTAACAAAGAACCAGCCAAATTGCTTTTGTATGAGAGGGCACAGGAGTCGTTTGCATAATTGGAATCCGGGTGATGGGATAAATTGTCCTGATTACGTATAAAACTCTGCCAACGGTACATATCTGGGTTGTAATGCTCTGATAAAACATAAGGATTACAAGTGACCAGATGTGTCATCCCCGCGGAGGCGGGAATCCAGTTTCGTGCCACCCCTCTAGATTCTCGCCTCCACGGGAATGACAGACAAAAATGGCTGAGCTTTGTACGTAATCAGATAAATTATTGAGATAAACCTGAATTTGTGAAGAGATACTCACTTAGTATAATGGCAAACAAAAAGGATTGTCAAATGTCTGACAGGATAATTGGGAAACAGTTGTAAAATTAAGACAATATTCACAAAATATCCTTCTTGTGTGATTTTTTTTAGACACGGATCACATTTAAAAAGATTCATTTTCTCTGGACAAACCTTAAACAGGAGTTACCGTTGATGAAACAGGAATTTTTCCCATAAAACAAAAAGAGACTAAATGAAAAAAACTACTATCATAAAGGATCCTAATCCTACGCGAGTTGCAATACTCAGATCACTTCCACTTGAACTCAAAGAGACACTTACCGGCGAGGAAGCTGCATCTTTTATAAACAATGAGCCACTTTCAGAGACCCTTTATGAAAAACTGAAAGATCATCTGCTCCCTATAAATGAGGAGTAGAACCTAATAACAGGAGAACCTAATAAACGATCATAATACCCCCGTTGTCGCCCCTGCTGAAATCAGTGAATGTTACCTCGAATGGAGTAGCGGTACGAGAGATAATAATTTGGACGATGGGGGAGAATAGGAGAAAGCACCGAATGGTACTAGTTTAAGGCGTAGCAACATATGTACTCCTGTGTGCAACACAGTTCTTCTATGTATGATTTTCTTCTCCGCCAGCACAACTTGCTAACTAAAGCACAGAAGTTAGCAGGTATCTAGCTAAAGATCCAATTACTCAGTATCTCCAAACGATAGCGTCTGGTGTTTGTTACGTATATTCAGGAATTACCTTAAATTACAGTTTCCCTTAAACACTTAACCTTACCATTGAATATACGTAATAAAATAAAGTTTGGACTTATGATACAATAGGTCATCAACTTCCTGTTTTTTCTAAAAAAGAAGAAGGAGGACAGCATGGCCGTACAAAATGATATATTAGAGAATTACTACCCTACAGATGTGAGTGAGTCTACTCAATCATCTAAATCACACTTTATTTTTCCGCTCCAGCATCGTGCGAGGCAAAATACGGGAGCTATGGAGAAACTTTTCCTTCCCTTTGCCGGTGCATTATATGTCTATCACCCCAGCAAACGACGGCGGATTCTTAATCGAGCAGTGGACAAACTTGAGCAGGGTTGTCTGTCTGGATATGAGTACGTTATAGGCCATCTTTACGATAAATATCGTCGTGATCTTGCAATCAGTACAGTAAGCCAAACAGGATAAACCCTGCACAGTTTTTTACTCTTCCTGCACCAAGTCAGACATACCAGAATAGAAAATATTCTCCGGAAAGATGTTGCCGCCTATGTTGACCATGAGCAAGAAAGAGGACTCATGGTTAATTCCATTAGAAATCATTTAAAAACAGTCTACACCTTTCTCAAGTACCTGGTTGATCACGAACTGTTACCTTTGGATATTCTCTATAAAAAAATCAGTATCAAAGCACCAGAAGTTCTGCCAAGAGCCATTCCGGCGGAAGATCTAAAGCCGATACTTGCAGGCATAACTGCAACAAGAGATCGGTCTCTAATCCTGTTGTTACTGCATACTGGAATGCGTATAGGAGAACTTCTTCAAGTGAAGATAGCGGATATCATTCTGCCGGAACGTAAAATCTTGTTATTTGTCGGAGCAAAGAATTTCCATGGCCGGGTTGTTTACTATAGTCGTGAAGCAGAGCAGGCTTTGAATCAGTGGCTGGCTGAGAGGAAGCGGGACAATGAATACCTGTTTTATGGCAATAAGGGGCAGGAGCTATCCTATGTTAGTGCCTGGATGATCATGAAAAAGGCTATCCAAAAAGCTGGTCTTGAGCAACGAGGATATAGCCTTCATTCGTTGAGGCACACTTTCGCAACAGACATGCTCAATGCTGGATTACGCCTGGAAGTACTGCAACAGCTTCTGGGGCATCTCGATATTGAGCTTACGCTTCGATACGCAAAGATATCTGATGCCACGCGGGAAGAAGCTTATTTCAAAGCAATGACAATCATAGAAAATGGAGGCAATCATGAGTATGACCGAGTCAATCCTGAACTACAGGCAGTATTTGAAGAGAAAGAATTACTCTGAGTTGACAGTTAAAAACTACCTGAACAGATTGAAGTTATTCTTTACCTGGGTGTCGGTTCGGGTGGAGGAAATATCTGCACAAGAAGTGAAACAATATATTGATTACTTGCTGGAAAAGAAGATGTCTCCATTAAGCATCAATGCTCACCTCTCAACTCTTCGGGGTTTCTATGATTTCCTTATTGTCGAGGAAGAAATCCCTTTAGCCAATCCAGTTGCCAGAGGGCAGATGCTTCGCGAACCACATCCTTTGCCAAGGTACCTCCATGACAACGACATTGAGTTGTTTCTCAAGAGTATCTCATGCATTCGAGACTTTGCCATATTCATGCTCATGCTGCGCTGTGGTTTGCGCGTCCAGGAGGTGGTGAATCTTACTCTTGATGTGATTGACTACAGGCGCAGTCAGATCCTCATTAAGGCGGGGAAAGGTGCTAGGGATAGAATCGTGTATATTAGTAATGATGCAGCAATTGCTCTGGCAAAATACCTGCAAAAACGGCCCAAAACAAAAGAGCGCCAAATCTTTCTGGCTGTGAAAGGGCGTTGTAGAGGGAAACCAATTTCTGTTCGTGCAATGCAAAAGAGAGTCGAATATTACGCGCGGAAAAGTGGTGTTTCTGTAAGTTGCCATAACCTGCGTCATACGATGGCTACCCAATTGCTGAATGCCGATGCTGATATTGTTTCCATTCAAGAGATACTTGGACACTCAAAGATCAAGACAACCCAGCGTTACAGCAAATTGCTGAACCTAAAAGTACAGCGAGATTATTTCAATGCTATGGAAGTGGTAATGGAGAAAACATCAACACATCAACTGGAATGAAAACTGAGATAAAATTCCGCTCCATTAAGGGCCAATTCTTCCGACGAGCATTTGTTAGGCCCATTCTCGGAATCGGCCCTTAACGAAGCTACCATCGGATAAAAAACTTGACATCAGGGGGAAAATGACAAAAACTAGATAGAGGTAACACCATAATTTAAATGAGAAATCAGGATCTATTACGTATATAGGCTGACACCCTTTCAAAATGATTTTTTTCAAGAAAAGCTGAAAAATGGGTATATATACCCATTTCTTTTTGTCTAATCTATGCTATTCCTTCGTTTATAATTCGGGAGATTTTGTTACAAGGCTGGAGTTGAAAACTAGGCTTTTTACTGTGTAACAGGGGTACCTATCCGTAAAATGATTGTTAATTATCTTTATTAGAGGAAAAGTAAAATGAAAAAAATATTTTCAAGCCTATGTCTAGGGGCTGTGTTGGTAGCGGCATCTTCTCAAGTGTCCGCAACAGTATTGTTTTCTGATGATTTTGAAGGCGGCGATTTGTTACAATGGACAGGTAAAGATGGCGGCGTACATCACGGGGCAATTGTGTCAGACCCAGACGTTTCACAAACCGATTATGCCATGAATTTCACACAGACAAATGCTGCAGGAGATATTTTTACTTCAGCAGCAACGTTTGATGCAGGAAACTACTGGTTATCATTTGATTACTTTGGGAACACCTCAATGTTTAATGACCCAAATAGCGATACCGGTGGGTATGTTGGAATTAGCGGGGCATTACCAGGAACTCATACATGGCTTTACGCTACTGGCACTGTGAGTGGAGCATCGGATGTCTTAATTGATGACGATACTTGGCATTCGTACACTTTCGCCTTTACCACATCGTATGATTTTCATCTAATGCTTGAAGACTTTAGCGGAAGCGGTATTGGTGCGGGTGACGCCTATTTCGATAATATCAGCCTAAGCAACACAAACCCAGTTCCTGAACCAGCAACAATGCTCCTCTTCGGAACAGGTTTAGTTGGTCTTGTAGGTTCCAGACTTCGTAAAAAGAAAAAGTAATTAACTCCTGAAAAGCTTCTTCTCCTTAAGGCAGGATCATTCATTTGATTCTGCCTTTTTCTATTTCCATCCTTTGCTGTTACAATGGCCAGTGATAAGGTCTGCTGTTTCATAGAATCCTTAATAATTATCTTCCTACTGCATCTTTGAGACATCCGCCCTGCATACGTAATAAAAATTTGCGATTCTGCACCGATACGAAAGTCAACATCCCCCCTAAGTGAAACTTGGCAGTCTTGAAAAGCATCGGAAAAAAGATTCAGCTTTCCCTCTCTCTTTCGGTCATCTATGCTATCTTAGTAAAAAAAGGATACCGTCAGGTAAGTACTAGCACACCCTGATGAATTATCTAAACTACTGAAAGTTCACCGACCCTGGATAACCGTTAAGATGGAAAGCAAAGAACAGAAGACAACCCTTGCTGTGGCCACGGTTACGGCCTTTATGGCACCATTTATGATATCTTCGACCAACGTGGCCCTGCCGGCCATTGGTAAGGAGTTTCACGTGAATGCCGTGTTGCTCGGCTGGGTTGCCACCTCCTATTTGCTGGCCACAGCCGTTTTTCTTTTACCGGCCGGTAAATATGCCGACTTACATGGTCGTCGCAAGATGTTCATGGTCGGTGTGGCCTTATTCACCTTGGGCGCCCTTGGTGGGGCGGCTGCAAATGGCATCGCTTTTTTTCTCGCCACCCGGGTCCTCCAGGGCATAGGGGCGGCTATGTTTTTGACTACAGGAATGGCTATTATCACCGTCGCATACCCGCCGCAACGACGTGGCTGGGCTATCGGCATTCTTGTGACAGCAGTTTATGTCGGACTGGCAAGCGGGCCTTTTATCGGTGGGTTGCTGACCAGTTTTTGGGGATGGAGGTCAATGTTTGTGGTGATCTTTGTTCTCGGACTCTGCTCCTTGGGCGTTACCCTCCGATTTCTACCAGGAAAGTGGCGATCTACGGATGAACCCTTTGATAGTGTCGGCAGCCTGGTTTACGGTTTGTCCATTTTACTGTGGGTATACGGTGGAACTCGGGTGCCGAGCATAACCGGCTGGTGGTTGTTCGGACTGGGGTGTGGTGGGCTGGTCCTTTTCTACTATCTCCAGCGGCACCAGGAAAAACCTGTGTTTGATGTCACCCTGTTTGAGACAAACCGCGTTTTTCTCTTTTCTAGCTTGGCCGCTTTAATCCACTATGCTGCCACCTTTGCCATTACCTTTCAGCTCAGCCTCTATCTCCAGTATGTTAAGGGATTGTCACCCAAGGCGGCTGGGACCGTGCTAATGGTGCAGCCGATCATAATGGCCCTGTTCGCCGCCAAGGCAGGTAGTCTTTCCGACCGGCTCGAAGTACGGCTTTTGGCCTCACTGGGGATGGGGATCACTGTCTGCTGTCTTGTCATTTTTGTTTTTCTCGGCAAGGGGACTCCGATCTGGTTTGTGACGGGAATTCTAGCCATGCTCGGTTTTGGCTTTGCCCTGTTCTCCTCGCCCAACATGAGCGCGATCATGGGGGCAGTGGAGCCGCATCAGTATGGTCTGGCCTCAGGTTGTGTGGCCACCATGCGTCTTCTTGGCCAGGTGGGCAGCATGACCATTGCCACCACTTTCCTCGCATTTTTTGTTGGCAGTGAGCAGATGTCTTCGCTCAACAATGAACAGTTCCTGCTTTCCATGCAGAACTGCTTTGGCTTTTTTGCTGTTCTCTGTTTGATCGGATTGGCATTTTCTCTGATGCGTAATAAAAAAGAGAACCTAGAAGAAGAGAGACTTTGATCTGCAGCTATGACACTTTTGGAATCTATAACTTCCTCCAAGAGCAACTGCCGCTAATGCCTGTTGCCTTTATGGCAAACCTTTGCCGTGGTAGTGAGAATGCTTGGGCAGGCTAATTTTTGAATATAATAGCAGAAAAGGCTACAGCCGCCTCTTCACCTGCGGGTCAACACGGGGCTGAATCGTTGCTGTTTTGCTCATGATGCCTCCTGGGGCACTGCATTTGTGTGGACATTGTCGCTACAGATATAGTATGCGCAGTGAGCTTTTAAATGACAAAAAAAACTAAACTATCCCGAAAAATATTCCAGTATTAAAGTGGAACCGATCCGGGAATTACGAGATATAAAGACAATAAAAAAGCTGCTTGGTAATAATCTGTGTAACTTTTGCCTATTTGTGTTCGGTATAAACTCCAACCTTTGGGCATCGAATCTGTTACAGATTACTGTCGGAAGGTTCGGGACATACAAGCCGGTGCCGAGCCTATCCCTAAATGTTACTTCTTAATGTTGCATCAAATAATCCTGGTGAAACCGTTGTATTCCTTGACATTTTTTTTCAAAATACCCACAATGATATTTGAGGACTTTTAATTTTAAAACTTTGAGTTGATATCTGAGCATGATACCGCAAGACGCCACAATTTTGACTATTGACGATGAGAGTCTGATTCGTGAATCTTTCCGTTTTTACTTGGAAGATTATGGGTATCGGGTGCTGGAGGCAGAAAACGGTCGTATTGGGCTTGAGATGATCCATAAGAATCAGCCGGACCTGGTGCTGGTCGATTTGAGAATGCCTGAAGTCGATGGGATTACGGTTTTGAAAGAAGTGCATAAGCACTATCCTAATCTTCCTATTATTGTAATTTCCGGAACGGGTTTTGTCGGAGATGCTGTTGAGGCAATGAAGTGTGGAGCTTGGAGCTATCTCCTGAAACCGATCAGTGACTTTAACAGTCTCCGCTTTGCCGTGGAACAGGCGCTTGAAAAGGCAAAGCTTATTAAAGAAAATCAAAATTACAGAAAACAACTTGAGCATAAAGTGGTGCTTCGTACCGAGGAGCTTGAATATACCAATCAGCTTCTGCGTGATACCCGTATGCAGGTTATTCTGCGTCTTGGAAAGGCATCTGAATATCGTGATAAGGAAACCGGACGCCATGTTATCCGGGTGAGCTGTTATACAAAAATATTAGCCACAAATCTTGGCTTTAACGCTCATGATTCCGATCTTATGGCCCTGGGTAGTGCCCTCCATGATATTGGTAAAATTGGTATTTCGGATACCATTCTTTTAAAACCCTGTAGCCTGTCAGAAAACGAGTGGGTACGAATGCGGGAGCACTGTCTGCTTGGGAGGGAGTTATTAAAACCGCTTACCAATGATGATGTGCAAGCTTTTAGCGGTGACAGTGGTGAAACTCTCGAGGGCATATTTTCCGATTCTGAAGTTATGCGAATGGCGAGGGTTATTGCTTATTCACACCATGAACAATGGGACGGTAATGGATATCCGGAAGGATTGGCTGCTGAAGCAATACCCATAGCAGGTCGTATTGTATCAGCCGTTGATATCTACGATGCTGTTGGCAGTAAACGGCCTTACAAAGAAGCCTACCCTGAAGAAAAATGTTTGGAGATTATGCGGAATGCCTCCGGGACAATCCTTGATTCCGATGTGGTGGATGTCTTTTTTGAGTCTCTGGATCTGTTGCAGCAGGTCAAAGAGAAATGGGCAGATTAAGTGAGTCTGCACTCAACCCACTGCTGGGAGTCTGTCCAAGAATATTCCGATTTCGAACAGGTACGCGAGGTTCGAGACTCCGAAATACCTAGCCTAGGATAACCACTCTTAGTGCGAATATGCTGTTCTAATCTGTTTTCCCCTCCCCGGACTGTCTTAATATCCTGAAATACATTTTTTATGATGCGTTTGCTGGACGTAATTGTATCACTGTCATGGGTAGGTGTGGATGCAATTACAGGGTGGATAAATAGAAAAAAAGAGAAGAAGGCGAAAAAGAGTTAGCAGAGATATTAATATTGAAATTGAATCCGGGGGTGCTTGTTCTCGGAGGATTGGGAAACGCTTGCCTGCACAGAGAAGACACTTTGTAGAAGTTCGGGGGTAAAGATATTTTCCACCGCAGCATTGGCAAAAATAGAGCCATCTTTGAGAACAAGGCAGTTGTCGCAAAAGGCCGCTGCCAGATTCAGGTCATGAATAGCAGCAATAACGGTGAGTCCATTTGTATGTACCCGTTCTTTGATTACCCGCATAATAGCAATGGTATGCTGGATATCAAGGTTAGATGTTGCTTCATCAAGAATTAATACTTCGGTCTCCTGGGAAAGTGCACGTGCCATAATGACTCGTTGTAGTTCCCCTCCGGAAAGAGCGCTCACCGCTCGTTCCTGGAGATGCACAATATCCATAGTCTTCATGGCAAGCTCTACAGCATCAATATCGTGCTGTGAGGGGGAGGCAAACCTTGGGATATGGGGGTGACGGCCCATTAGTACCACGTCATAAACGGTATATTCAAAGTCCATGGAGAAATGCTGGGGGACTAGTGCCAACCTGAGTGCTAGCTCTTGACGTGAATAGGAATGGAGGCTTTTGGCTTGGTAGTTGATGACTCCTGATATGGGGGAGAGGGTTGCCATCAGTAGTTCAATAAGGGTGGATTTTCCACTGCCATTGGCACCAATCAAGCCATAGAACTTTCCTTTTTCAAGTTGAAAATTAATATTTTCAAATACCATATTACTACGGTAGGCAAAGGAGAGATTCTCGATATGAAAGAGACTGTTGTTTTGTGTCATGATGCCTTGGCCAACTGCTTTTTGCGGAAGATATAACAGAAGAAAGGCCCGCCAATCAGTGAGGTCAGGACACCGATGGGGATTTCCGATGGAAGCCAGGCGCGGGTAATGGTGTCTGCCCCAAGAAGGAGTGTCGCGCCACCTAAAAAGCAGGCAGGAAGCAAAATTCTGTTATCGGGGCCCAAAATCATGCGCAGAAGATGGGGAATAATTAAACCCACAAAACCGATAATACCGGATACTGAAACACAGATTGCAGTGATCAGAGAAGCGCACACCAGCAGCATTTTTTTTACCCGGCTGCTGTCCACTCCAAGTGTATTTGCAGTACGTTCGCCAAGTGCCATAATATTAAGGTCACGGGCATAATAGAGGGTGAATCCAAGTCCCGGAAGAACAATCAGCAGGGTGGTGAGGACATCGCTCCATGTTCTGCCTACAAAACTGCCCATAAGCCAGAAGATGATGATGCTTACCTGCTCATCGGCAAGATATTTGATAAATCCTATACCAGCTGAAAGGATAGCTGCAATAATAACACCGGAGAGTATCAGGGTGTTGGAGGAGAGCTTATTGTCCGTAGAGGCAAGGGAAAAGACGCCAATAAGGGTGGCCATGGCGCCAAGAAAAGCAAAGGCAGGGATGGAAAACCACACGGGAATCACAATGCCGAAGAGAGTTAGGATGATGGCAAGTGATGCGCCAAAGGCGGCACCCGATGAGATACCTAGAGTGTAGGGATCAGCAAGTGGATTAAGGAGAATTGCCTGAAATACCGCTCCTGCCACGGCCAGGCCTCCGCCAACGAGAGCGGAAGTCAGTATACGTGGTAGACGCACCTCGATTACGACAAAGGGAAAGGTGGGATTGATACTTTGAGATTCCTGACCCAAAAGACTATTCCAGAGAATTTGTACAACTTCCTGTGGACTGATCTGTAAAAAACCCATCCCGGTGGCGCTGATAATTGCGACACAAAGAATAAGAAATAACGATACGAGTATAAGAAGTGGTTTTATCTTGGTCATTATATGAAATGAAGTGGCTGGACTTTTAACTCATATCCCCTTGTTTTTCTATTATGAAAACAGATGCAGAGCTTCAGCAGAATTTTCTATTTTTGTGCAGGATTCAGGAGATCGTTAAAAAGTAATAGTGAACATGGGAGTTTTTGTCAATCTTCGAATCAGGTGCAGGGATTACTCTGGAAATGTACGGGATGAACTGTTAAGCTAAATGGGTTCTAAGAACTCATTTCGATGGTTTAAATCTCTTGTGAAATTAATAAAATGGAGTTGTTATGAAACGGATTGTTTTGTTCTTTTTTGTCAGCCTGCTTTCAGTTGTTCTCTCCGGTTGCGGCTATAATAGTCTGCAGGTGCAGGAAGAAGGTGTCTTTAAGGCCTGGGCCGATGTCGAATCCACCCTGCAGCGGCGTGCGGATTTGATCCCGAACCTTGTGGCGACGGTGAAAGGCTATGCCAAACATGAGCAGGAAACACTGCAGGCTGTCGTTGATGCAAGGGCAAAGGCTGGATCTGTACAGGTTTCAGCAAAAGATTTGACCAATCAGGCGGCCATGCAGCAATTTCAGGCGGCACAGGGAGGGTTAAGCTCTGCGCTTTCCAAGTTGATGGTGGTGGTTGAGCGCTATCCTGACCTGAAGGCAAATCAGAATTTTCTTGATCTTCAGAGTCAGCTGGAAGGAACTGAGAACCGGATTAATGTAGCCCGCCAACGCTATAACACTGCTGTCTCAAGCTTTAATGGAGCTATTCGTCAATTCCCTGCGAGTTTGACCAACAAGTTTATGCTCCATCTTGATCGTAAAGAATATTTTAAAGCAGAAGAAGGTGCCAAAGCAGTACCCAAAGTGACATTCTAGGTTATGAAATCATTGCTAAGGAATTGCACTATACATTTAGGGGTAACTCTTTTTTCTTTTGTCCTGATGCTCTGTCTGGTCTCTCCACTTGCTGCGCTCGAAGTCCCGCGTCTTGAAGGGCGAGTCAATGATACGGCACAGATGCTTTCTGCACAGACAAAAGCGGACCTCGAATCTCTGCTCAAAGATTTTGAAGCAACCGATTCCACCCAACTGGTTGTCCTGACTATTCCAGCACTCGATGGAGAGATTCTGGAGGAGTACTCTCTGAAGGTCTCCGAGGCCTGGCAAATTGGTCAGAAAGGGGTTGATAACGGGGCACTGCTCCTTGTGGCACGCGACGACCGAAAAATCCGTATTGAGGTCGGATATGGCCTTGAAGGAAGTTTGACTGATCTTGTAGCCGGACGAATTATAGCAGGAGTTATTGTTCCTCGATTTAAAGAGAGTAACTTCAGTCAGGGAATCAGTGATGGCGTGATGGCCATGGTGCAAGCGGTGCGTGGCGAGTATGTCGCGAGTGCCGAAACGTCCAAAGGAAATAGCGACAATGATCCTGCAGGATTGATTTTTATACTGATCTTTGCTTTTTCGTTTATAGGGAGGGCTCTGCATAAGAAGAAAACGCTCGCTGCCGTTGCTGGCGGGATTGCCTCACCCATCCTCGGGTTGATGTTTTTTGCTCAGCTCGGTTTCTGGTTACTGGCATTGATACCAGTTGGCGCCCTCGGTGGATTCTTTGTGAGTTCGCTTTCGGCAACGGGGGGGGGGGGCGGATTCTATGCAGGAGGCGGTGGTTCTGGCCATTCATCGGGAGGTTTTGGTGGTGGATTTAGTGGTGGCGGCGGCGGGTTTGGCGGCGGCGGTGCCTCGGGAGGGTGGTAATGAAAAGGACTCAAGCCATGTCGCAGCTTTTTTTCAGTGCTGAGGAACAGGAACAGATAAGTGACGCCGTTCATCAGGCCGAATTAAAAACTTCCGGTGAACTGGTGCCCATGCTGGTGGGTGAAAGTCACTCCTATCCGCTTGCCGCGATCAGGGGAGGAACTTTTATTGCCTCGTTGCTGGCACTTGCAGCCACGCCTCTTGTTGCAGAGAGAATCTGGCTTGGTTCCTATAATTTATGGGTCTTTCTTGCCCTGTTTATACCGTTGTTCCTGGTCTCTCACCTTCTGATAAAAACGTTTCCGGGGTTCAAACGCTGGTTTCTTTTTGGTGATGAGATCGAGGAAGAGGTTGGAAATGCTGCATTCACAGCTTTCTACACGGAGAAACTCTATAAGACACAGGATGCCAATGGTATCTTGATTTATATCTCACTGTTTGAACGTCGTGCCTGGGTCATTGCTGATAGTGGCATTAATGATCGTATTGCGCAGGAAGAGTGGCAGGAGGCAGTGTCGATAATCACCAAAGGGATACGGGAAAAAAGACAATGCCAGGCACTTTGTGAGGCGATTTCAATAGTCGGTGCTATTTTGGAAAAAGAATTTCCGGTACAGGCTGATGATGTGAATGAACTGCATAATCTTATTATTCGTTGAAGCTGTATAGGCTATCGAATACTTTGTATTGAGCACTTTTTTTGGTGTTCACGGTTTAGAGAGTTAACATAAAATAGATACATCCCATAAGCATTAAACTCCCAACTCGAAAAAGTTGACTATATACGATGAGTTCTACGGCCATCTTCGGTTGAAAAATTCCCGCATAGTAGGGAAATTGATGTCGAATGGCTCGCACCGGAGATGAAAGCACATTTCCAACCAGCAGGGCGAGCACAATCTCCCTGTAATCCATACTTCCTTCCTGAAGCAGGGCACCGGCAACAGCAAGTCCTGCTGTGAATTCAGCGGCCATATGCAGGGTTATGATTCCCATGGATTGAGGTGTCAGCCATGGCAGGAACGAGAGGTAATCCGCCATGCCTCTTTCCAGAATGTCAAACAGCCCGGCCCGGTGCATTAGAAATACCAGGATGTAGATGGGCACCGTATAACGGATTATTTTTCGAATACGCTTTTTGAAGCGTTTCCAGCTCTTTTCTACTGCTTTCCGCCAATGTGTCTTTTTTTCTGTTGTGTCCTTTGTTTCATGCGATGGAGAGGCTGATCTATCAATGGCAGGTAGCAGAAAACGACTAAGAACAACAATGGAGACGGTACGGAAAATTGCTGCTCCAAAGGTGAGGGCCACGTAAATAATTGCAGCACCTTTGATAAGTGGTGCCGTTATGAAAAAGACAGTTGGCAGATGGAGGAAATAAGTTGGAAGACTGTTAAACAAGTTAGCAAGTATAAGTTCTTTTTTTATGATTGTTTTCTTTTCATACGCCTCAGAAAGCATGGTATTTGCAGAAACACCTGAAAACAGAGCCATTGAAAAAGAGGCGCCTGCTGTTTCTGAGAGATTGCCGAATCTGATAAGAGGGCGTGCAAGTGTTGCGATTTTACTGGTCCAGTTGAGCGATTCGATAAAGCTGGCCACGAGTAAACCAAGGGAGATAAAGAAAATCAAACGAATAAGTGGCCAGATAAGGTTTGGCCAGAGTTGAGGGAGAATATCTGTAAATTGCATGAGAAGAAGGAGACAGGGTAGGCTTGATAGATGCCAAGGTGAATGATTTTAGATCAGTAAAAGCTTATCGGTACCATAGTAGTAAGTACTCAGGCCATCTTATATCGCATTGAGCTGAACATAAGCTGGCCTGATTATTTTCGGTGAGTGCAGATAGATTCGAATACTATTTTCTATTCAGCTGCTGCAGGTAGTCCTTCTCTACTTCCCATCAGCAGGCTGCCAATCTTTTCTTTTTCATATGCATCTCGAGATTTATCGTACTCACCCTGCTCTTGACCACGAATGGAAGAGTTTTTATTGAAAAATCTGGATCGCTTTACGATAAGTGTTTTCCACTCGTCAAAATGCTTATAGAAGAGCTTCTCAACAGTTCCATCCTTAACAAGGCGGTAAAGTTTTTTGTTGATAACAGGCATTTGTACTGCCATTGGGGAATCTTTTGCGATGGTCAGATGAAAGGCTTGGGTGGTTACTGGAGGATCGAGAATGGTAATTGAATCTTCACCCTGCAGCAGTCTTGCGTAGATAAGTGCTGTATAGAGATCAACGATCAAATAATCAGCTTCACTGCGATTAAGAAGTTCAAGCGCACGTTCAAAGGCGATAAATTTGACGTCGAGTTTGTTCTTAATAAAGGAATCAAACTCCTGTCCGTAGCTTTCTCCGATATTGGAGACGCCCTTTTTCCCCATAAGGGATTCCCAGCGGCCAAAGGGGAATTCTTTCCCTTTCTCAACCACAATTACCGTAGGTTGTGGCAGGTAAGGCAGAGAGTATTCCATATAGGCTGCACGCTCATCGTTTTTATAGGCGGAGACGAGCATGTCCACTTCCCCGTTTTTGCACTTGTCCTGGACCTGTTGCCAGTTTCCTTCTACTCGAAGGTCATAGTCAAGTTTCAATTCCGTAAGAATTGCCTGAGCAATATCAGGTCCAACTCCGGTCAGTGTCTTGTGTTGTTCCCAAACGATGGGTGGGGCCTTTGGGTTACCGGAAACGATAAAGGTTTCTGTACCAAAGCTGTTAGAAGCAGAGAAACAGGAAATAAGCAAACAGGATAAAAGCAGAGAAAAAGTTTTCATAACACCTTGGTTCCTTATAAGGAAAATCAGAAAAGAAGAATCAATCGGTATTCACTATAACAGGGAATGAATACTAATCGATTCTCTAAAAACTGCAAACTGAAGCTGCAGGTTAATAGAAAAGAGCCTTGTCCCATAAAGACTATTAATCCGATAGACTAGGACAGCCTCCTAGAGCGACAATTCATGAATCGGTGAATGAACATATAATCCTTCAGGGTCATCGAAAAGCATTGCTTGCTGCACAGGTTCTATTATCTGACGAAGCAGTGTCAGAACAGCAGGTGGAAAGGTGGATACAACGCTGCGGATTACTGAACTTGAAAAAATCTGCAAAAATTCCTCCTTCACAGAGAGGGGACGACTGATATAGGAAGCAGTGTAATCATCGAGACCAGCAAGACCGGCTGCTGCATCGATGGCATCATCAAGAGTACCGAGTTTGTCAACAAGACCGAGTTCCTTCGCTTTTTCTCCGTCAAACACTCTGCCCTCTGCTATGTCTTTCATCTTCTTAGAAGGGATGTCTCGACCGGTGGAAACAATATTCAGGAACTGGTCGTAGCCATGATGCAGGGTGGTTTGCATAGCTTCTTTTAACATAGGGGAGAGAGGCCGGGTGACATCGAGTGCCGATGCAAGAGTGGTTGTTCCCACACCATCACTGTATATTCCAAGCTCAGAGAGTGAGTTCTCAAAGGTGGGGATAGCAGCAAAAATGCCGATGGATCCGGTAAGGGTGACAGGGGAGGCCCATATTTCATCGGCATCGGCTGCAATCCAGTACCCACCGGATGCCGCCATGGCACCCATGGAAATGACGAGAGGTTTACCTGTCTTTTTGTATTCAATGATTTCCTGGCGGATAATTTCAGAAGCAAAAACCGAACCGCCGCCCGAAACAACTCGGATTACCAATCCATTGATTTTACTGTCTTCACGTGCCTGCCGTATCAGCAGTCCCATGGTGTCGCCGCCTATCCTGCCAACGGGTTGTTTACCATTGAGAATGGCACCTTCGGCAATAATAATGCCGATGCTGCCAGCATCATCGGGTGAATCGGTAAAGGAACGTGTAATTGTGGTGAGATAGTGATTTAAACTGATATGTTTGAAGTTACCTTTCCCATCTTTTCCGCTGAGTCTGGTGAGAAAGGAACGAAGTTCCTCCCTGCTTTTTAAACCATCAACAAAACCTGATTCAAGGGCAAGTCTTGCTGAATCACCACCAACTGTTGCCAGTTCCGATGCAATATTTTCCGTATAGATCTGAATAGTGTCAGGGCTGAGATTACGTTCCCGGAGAATGTCTCCACTCATAGTGTCCCACAGTGCGGTAAGCCAGGTCATATTTTGGGTCCTGGCTGCTGTTGACATGGAGTTTCTCATTACAGGTTCAAGAGCTGACTTGAAGGTACCAACCCGAAAGATATTGTAGTTGATCTTTAATCGGTCAATTGCGTCTTTAAAGAAAAGCCGATAGGTCCCAATACCGTGTAAATCCACGCCGCCCATGGGATTAAGGTAAATCTCATCGGCAAAGCTTGCTAGATAATAGGCTTTTTGCTGGTAGAAATCTTCAGCGGCAATAACTTTTTTTCTACTGGATTTAAAATCATTTAAGGCTGCCCCAATGGTTTGGAGTTGATTGAGCCCTACGGAACCAAGTTTGCTCAGGTCAAGGAGGATAAAGGTAATCGTGTCGTCAACGGCAGCCTCTGCAATCGCATCCAGAATATCCTGAAACAGGGTTTCCGAAGGGAGATTGTCAAATCCAAACTGCTCAGTGAGCATTGTTGAGAGTGGGTCAGTTGCCTGTTTTTCCTCCACAATGTTTCCAGTAAGGCTTAGTATAAGGGCTCCGCTGTCAGGGATGCTGATATCTTCTTTGGTTGAGTTAGAGGAAAATGAACTAAAGAGGAAAATCAACAGCACAATAAAAGCAACATTAAGCGTGAATATTCGTATACCGGTGAGGAATTTACCAACCCAACGGAAAATATTAAAAATAGAAGTAATTAGGTCTTTCATAGGAATATGTTTACGACATTTAAGTGTTTAATAAAAGGTTGATGTATCTCGTGCCTGTGAAACAATAGCAAGCGCATTACTGGAAGTAAACAGACTTCTGCCTCGGTTCAGGAAAAAGGAAGAGTGAGTTGTACCGGAATCTTTTCGGACTTGTTGTTAAGATTTGAAACAGTAATACCTAGAAGGCGGATTTTAGTGGTACCAGCTTCCGTTGCCGCAAGAAGATGTGGAATACATGTCATAATGTCATCGAAGGTATAAACTGGTGACGGATGGGTGTGTGATCTGGTGACAGTAGAAAAATCGTGATAACGAACTTTGAGAGTGATCGTTGTTCCGCCACAATCTTTATTCCGAAGACCATGTTCTACTTTACGTACAAGCTCTTTGACTATTTCCACTATCTCTTCCATATCGTCAATGTCCGTTTGGAAGGTTGTTTCCGTACCAATAGATTTGCGGCCCTTTCTCGATTCAACTGGACGATTATCCATTCCACGGGCAATGTCGTAGAAAAAGGCTCCCGCTTTGCCAAAGAAACCAATCAGTTCAACTTTTTCAAAACGAAGCAGATCTTTGCCGTAATAAACGCCGAGTGAATTCATTTTTTTTTCGGTGACCTTCCCTACACCAAAGAATTTCCCGATGGCAAGTGAATCAAGAAAAGCTTGTGCCTTTTCAGTGCTGATAATGGTTATTCCATCGGGTTTGTCCATGTCCGATGCGACTTTTGCCAGAAATTTATTGTAGGACACTCCGGCAGAACAGGTGAGACCAACTTCATGGAAGACACGTTTTCTGATTTTGTCAGCCGTTGTTGCGGCAGAATTCATACTCGTATGATCTGCTGAGATATCAAGAAAGGCTTCATCAAGTGAGAGGGGTTCAATATGTGGTGAACAACTTTTGAATATATCCATAATCTGTATGGATACTTCCTTATATCTGTCTTTACGTGGACGAACAAAAACTGCATGGGGACAAAGTTTAACGGCCCTTGCTGAGGAGAGTGCCGAGCGAATACCAAATTTTCTTGCCTCGTATGAACATGCGGCAACCACTCCGCGCCCTTCCGGGTTTCCACCGACTATGAGTGGTCGACCACTCAACTTAGGATTATCCATCTGTTCTACCGATGCAAAGAAAGCATCCATGTCGATATGGACTATATAACGGTTCTCAGTCATAAAAAGAATACGGGTTGAAAAAGTGAAAGATGATGATATGGCATGCTATACTATGCTACAGTGTGACGAAAGTGAAGGTTTTTGTAAGAATGAATTTCAGGAGAAGAGTGAATGCGTCAGGTATTAGCTGCCAGTGAATTGTTTGGGGGGCTCCCTCCGGAACATCTGGATGCAATAGAGAGAATTGTGGTGATAAAACAGTGTGGTCGTGGAGCATCAATTTTCTTTGAAGGTGATCCTGGAACTGGTTTTTATATGGTCATAACGGGACGCGTGAAAATATTTAAAACATCTCTATCCGGAAAAGAGCAGATACTTCATATCTTTGGTGCAGGAGAGCCCTTTGGAGAAGTTCCTGTTTTTCATGGTCATCCATTTCCTGCTAATGCTATGGCTCTGGAAAAAACAAGTTTGATATTTTTCCCCCGTAAAGATTTTGTGGATCTTGTTCATACCATACCGTCACTTGTTATGAATATGCTGGCCGTGCTTTCCATGCGTTTGCGACGTTTTGTAACTCAGATTGAAAATCTTTCCCTGAAAGAAGTTCCGGCACGACTGGCTGGATATCTGTTGTATCTGGCCGAAGAACAAGAAAATGATAAGCGGGTGGAATTACAGATTTCTAAGGGGCAGCTTGCGAGTCTGCTCGGTACAATACCTGAGACACTGTCCAGAATATTTGCAAAAATGAGCGAGGAAGGATTAATTAGTGTGGATGGTAAGGTGATCAGTCTCCTTGACCTAAAAGGTTTGGAACAGAAGGAGTAGTGTTTCTGAGTTTAGCAAGGTACTGCCTTTTTCGCAGTTTTGTTACAGGGGCAGCTGCAACTCTTTTTTGTATATGAAATTTTCTTTTCATTGTAACAGCGCTTAATAGTGGGATCGGTGGTGGGAGAGTGCCGCCAAAAAGAAGTGGGCGAAAGGTGATGAATTGATAGCGCTTATCTTGGACAGTTACGATGGGAGGTGAGTGGTGTCCTTCAAAATAGTCGTAGCCCTCCTTGATATTCTCCCAGAAGTGAATCCATTTTGAGTCCTGGTGAACTGCCATGTTTCTTTTCGTCATTCTAAAGGGGAAGATATGGACAGGAACCTGTCGCTGCCCTGAAATAATAGCCGATTCCACAATTGCATAGATCTCATCCATACGAAAATCTGCCATGGCAAAACAGCCGATAGAAGAACAGCGACCATGAATCATCAGTAGGCTGCCGGTACGTTTATGGCTTCTGTCATACTCGTTAGGGAACCCAAGGTTGAAGGAGAGGTGGTAGTCGGAATTTGGGTTTAACTGGCTGGCTCCCACGCTGTAAAATCCCTCGGGGCTCTGTTTGTCTCCTTCCCGTATTTTCGGCCCGATATCCCCCGAGTGGTGACATATGCTGTAGGACTTGAACAGAATATAGGTGATTCCCTGTCTTAGCCATACTTCAAGCGTTTTTTCTTTTTTGAAAATTCTGATAAGAACGGGATCACCCAGGTTTGATCCTTTCTTTTGCATCTCCTTAATAAGAGTGGGGGCCACTCGTCTGTAGGCGTTTTGTGATTTATCACTGGAAGGGATCATATTCCTCGCACTATAGCCTGCGCTGGCAGGAAAGATAAATGAAAGGAGCAGAAGAAGTGTGAATAAGGGGTGTCGCATTATAAGTGTAAGCGTAGAAGTTAAAAAGGACTGAGGCTAATGTATAATGGTTTTTTAAGCAGGAAAGGGGGTAAAAGTCCAGATAAATAGCTGCTCGGTGGTGAAATTAATTCCTCTTTGTTCCCTTGTAGGTAAATGATTTACTGATCATTGAATAGTAACTTCCCTTGTCAATTCCGATATTTTTACCACATGGACATTGTATTTTATGGGCATTTAATTTGGAGTTGTACATTTTTGTGATACGATCTTTATGACAGCGAAGAACGTCTCCTTGACCAATTTTGTCGTATCTCCAGAGTTTTTTTCTACAGGCAGCACAGCGTATAATCAACATGACATTGTAAGGTTGGTTTTGTTGAGCAGTGGTGTTCTCGTTACAGGGTGATACAAACCGTATAATTTGTATCAGTAGAAGATCCTGTTGATAAGAGAGTCCGAAGGAGGGTCTATATTATTGCTCTGTTCATGGATTTGCCGCTGCATGCCAAACATGGCAAGCAGATTGTCATCCATACAGAGTTTATAGCTTTGGGCTGCAATAATATTTCTATTCACAGGGTTGACCAGTTTTGCAGTTATGTAGAGTGTTCGGTTGTTGAGTGAATATGTTCCAACGAGTATGGCCTGCACCGGCTGGTCTGCAGTAATTTGAGAGAGATCTCTTGAAAGTATGGTTTCCCCGTCACCTGGATTGATTTTCATGGTGTGGCGAAGATTAATCTCTTTTACGGTGTAGCCGAGCTGCACCAGACGTGCTCCTATATGACTTTGTAGTAAACGGCCCATTTGAGAGGTCTCTTCCAATCTGTTCAGATCGACAAAACTGGATGTGAGAACAGCTTCTTCCGGGTGCCTTGGCACCAGTGGGGGCATGGCTGAACCTGTAAGGTCATCGCTTATTTTGTTTCCAAGCGAGATCAGGTTGACGTCTGCTCCAACAAGTTTTTCAAGGCGTGTGCAGTTCAGTGATGAGCAGCCAGTAAATAATAGGCTGCAACTGATCAGGATAATGAGATGATAGGTTCGTTTCATAGAAGATATTATTGAACAGTTGAGACCATCCGAATAGTTTTGCCGGAAGGTGCATTTTGGTAATGCCAGAAGTCCGGGTCATTAATGTAATAAATATCGGAGGTTCTGAATAGATATTTCTCATCGCTGACCATGGAGGTGGTTATGATTACTTCGTAATGGCCGTTTAAGGGGCTGGTTGAGTTTAGAATATCAAGCCCGGCTGCAAGCGCTAACATCTGCAGGGTTGAGGGTGCCTGCCGGAATACGGATACAACGGCAGTGAGGGCAGTAAGGGTACCTGGGGCAATGGTGTAACGATTGCTGGAATGGTACACGACCTGTACTTTGTAGTTCACCTCAATGTCAGTAATTTTCTTATCGCTGCTTGTGGGGACGCCAAAATTGACGAGTCTGGTGATAAGAAGATCACGAAATCCTTCGTTGAACTGTGTTGTCTGACCACGTTCACAGGGGTTGGCATCGGTGCCACAGGTTGGTTTAACAAAGACTGATTTATCGACATAATCACTTATTACCAGTTGATTGTTAATTTGATTTGCCACATCACTTGCCAGTACATCCCAATGGTGGGCTGCCTGCATCTTCTGTTGTTCGCTGTATGCATAGGAGGCTGGTTGAGGAATACGGGAGCATCCGCTGAGGAAGAGCACAAGGAGAAGGATGAGGACTGCACGCATTATGAATACCCTTTAGTGTGTATCGATTATTTTTTATAATTACATAACTCTATCGGATGATGATAGAAAAACTAAAGGAAAAACATTGCATGCCCTGTTATTGGCCTATCTCATTGTATTGAGTTTCTGGCGCAGTTGAGACTCGGGCGGCGCACCGACAATCTGATCAATCACCTCTCCGTTTTTATAGAAGAACAGGCTCGGGACTCCACGTATCTTGTAGTGCATCGCCGTGCCGGGGTTTTTAGAGGTATCGAGTTTTGCTATAATAACCTTTCCAAGATACTCTTTTGAGAGATTTGTGATAACAGGGGCGATTGCCTTACATGGTCCACAGGTTGGCGAATAAAAATCAACCATTACTGGAAGGGAGGCATTTGAGATAAATGATTGAAATTCTGCATCGTTGAGCTCCACAGGTATTGCCTGACTCTTAAGGGGAAGAGTGCTTTTGCATTTACCGCACTTGGGGGAGAGATGCTGTTTTGCGGCAGGAATTCGATTTTTGGTGCCACAGGATGGGCAGATACTAATAATGCTGTTCATAGATCGTTCCTCTTCTGGTCAAGGCAGATCATTGCTGTTGGGTTAGGGCCATTATGGCTGCGTCAATATTGAAAAAATGCGAATGAAAGGAAGAAGTGTCAAGGGGGACAAGCTCGTAAAAGTTCAAATGCGTGATGGCTCAGTGATAAGCGAAGACTTTGAAAAACTTTATATGCGAGGCGCGTATGTGGAAAATGATGAGCACAGTTCACTATTGCCCAAACAGGAAGCAGTGTATATACTCTGAATTGTTATTACGTAATCCTGCGATGTTATAAAAAAACCTTTTTACTCTACTACTTTTTATGTCTATAGACCTGCACACTCATTCGTGGTTCTCCGATGGAACTAAAAGTCCGACGCAACTGGTACAGCTAGCTGCAAACAGCGGTGTCTCAGCAATTGCTATTACAGACCATGATACCATGGATGGGGTGGGTGAGGCTCTGGTTGCTGGGCTTGAGCTCGGAGTTGAGGTGGTTCCCGGTCTTGAGGTGAGTGTTGTCCATCGGAAAAAACCTCTTCATATTCTTGGGTATTTTATGGACGCAGCCCATCCGGAACTTGGCGCTGCCCTCTCTGTTTTGCAGAAAGCCAGGGACGAGAGAAATGAAAAAATTATTCTCAAGTTACAGGCTCTTGGTATCTCGGCTACCGTCGAAGAATTAAAGGAGATTTCAGGCCACGGACAGACAGGACGTCCACATATCGCACGACTTCTTATGAATCATGGAATGGTTCGATCCATGCATCAGGCCTTCGATGAATATCTGAAAAAAGATGGCAAGGCATATGTCGCGAGGTTCGCGTATAGCGCAGAGGAAGCAATAGGTTATATTCGCCGGGCCGGCGGAATTGCTGTGCTTGCTCATCCGATTCAGGTGGATAAAACGCTTACTTCCCTGGCAACTCTTCTGCCGGTGTTGAAAACCTATGGATTGGTCGGAATTGAAACCTACTACCCGACACAGAAGAAGAAAATGCGAAAGCGAATAAGAGCATTTGCGGAAGAAAGTGGACTCTTGCTCACCGGCGGCAGTGATTATCATGGAGATATTCGTCCAGGAACTCGTCTGGCAGGTGGCAATAATGTGTATGTTGCCCCTCCATTACTCGATGAGATGAAAAAATGGCTTGCCCTGCAGGCCAGCGAACCTAAAAAAACAGAATAATAATTATGTATTCAATACTCGTAGTTGATGATGAACCGAATTACCTGATAGTCCTCTCAGAACTGCTTCGTGATGAAGGTTTTGAGGTTTTTACTGCCCCTTCAGGAAAGGACGGGATGGCACAGGTGAGTGAAGTTGATCTTGATCTGGTGATCACCGATATGCAGATGCCGGGTATGGACGGTCTGCAACTCTTAGAGAAAATAAAAGAGAGTAGCCCAAACCTTCCGGTTATCATGATTACCGCCTTTGCTGAGGTTGAAAAGGCTGTTGCGGCTATGCAGGCTGGTGCCTATAACTATCTTGCAAAACCATTTTCCAACGATGAACTGCTGATAAATATCAAAAAAGCGGTGCAACACTACTCTCTTCATCGGGAAAACAGCAGACTGCGCAAGGAGATGCTGGAGCGTACTGGTTATTCCGGGATGGTTGGGAAAAGCAGGCATATGCAGCAGATGTATGAGCTGATAGAGAAGGTCGCGCCCACACCATCCTCAGTTATGATCACCGGAGAGAGTGGCACGGGAAAGGAACTTGTGGCGCAGGCTATTCACTATAACAGTCCCCGAAGTGATAAACCTTTTATTACCGTAAACTGTGCAGCTCTTGCTGAGAACCTTTTGGAAAGTGAGCTGTTTGGCCATGAAAAAGGTGCTTTTACAGGTGCCGTTGCCATGCGTAAGGGGCGTTTTGAGCTGGCGGATACCGGAACTCTTTTCCTGGATGAAATTGGTGAAATCCCCCTTGCCTTGCAGGCAAAACTATTACGTGCCATTCAGGAAAAACGTTTTGAACGGGTTGGGGGAACGAAAACATTAAGTGTTGATGTGCGCTTGATAAGTGCCACGAACCGTGAGATAAAAGAGGAAGTCAGCAACGGTAATTTCCGTGAGGACTTGTACTATCGTCTGAATGTGATTCGCCTAGCACTGCCAGCCTTAAGAGAACGTCAGGATGATATCCCGCTGCTTGTGAATTATTTTGTTCAGTCCGTTGCGGAACGTCTTGAAAAACCGGCTCTTACAATTACCAAAGAGGCCATGCGGCTGCTTATAAGTTTACCATGGGAGGGAAATGTAAGAGAACTTGAGAACACTATTGAGCGTGCCGCCATCCTCTGCGATGAAAATACGATTACAGGTAACGATGTACAGCCCGAATCGCTAGGTAATGATAAACAAAAGGCATTTGGAAAAGATCTTGATCTGGATCAGATTATTCCAGTAGGTGCAGGATTGAACGATGTTCTCTATGCAATTGAAGATAAAATGTTGAATCAGGCACTTGATGATACTGCCTATGTCCAGGCAAGGGCTGCAGATAAGCTTGGGATAACAAAGAGTTTACTGCAGTATAAGATGAAGAAATACGGGATTAAGAAAAGGAAGTAGAGAAATGTTTGTAGGCTAAAGACTAAAAGCCGAGCCCTTACCTTATCCCCCAGTGCAGCTTATTTCTGAGGATTGCAAAATAGTCACGATCCGGAGAGATGATAAGACGCAGTGGATGTTTTGCCGCTTCAATTTCAAGGACATCCCTGTCGTCCATGTGCCAGGCGGGCTGTCCGTCCACAATAATGTAAACTTTATGATCATGTCCCGCCTCAAGGCTTGTGCGAAGCTGACTATGTGC
>Ga0307929_1000243_pt1 | contig 58442 bp, 32 predicted proteins | sample AceLakmetage1330_FD_203160 | JGI IMG/M metagenome (GOLD analysis project Ga0307929, IMG submission 203160) | Saline water microbial communities from Ace Lake, Antarctica - #1330 | ecosystem: Environmental > Aquatic > Non-marine Saline and Alkaline > Saline | place: Antarctica: Ace Lake... | reverse complement strand
TGATCCTGGATTTGGGCGAATTCAGGATGCGTTCACACAGGGGGAGGGGCAGCCGGTGGCATTCATCCGCGATTTGCTTCAGGGATCCCTCGAACGTGTGGCAAGAGTGGATGATTTAATCCTGCTCCTTCGTCTCAAACTGGCATATCTGCCCGATGAGGGGCAGGGCGATACACTCGATGTACTGTTTCTTAGGACGCGTCAGAGCATGGGACGTTTTCGGTCAAGAACGGTTGAGTCGGTCAGTGAACTTGAAGCTCTGGCAATGAAAACGGAGCTGTCTGCAGCAGACCTTACCACGGCGGGGCGTTATCTGGCGGTTCTGGGTCGTGAATATGCGTCCCTACAAAAGAACCTGATGGGGCTTCGTGATGAACTGGTGTCAGGTACGATTACGGAGCAAAAGACGTTGGATAAATATCCCCTTCTCCGACGTTTTGGTGAAACGCAAAAGATGACCGCTATGGCGATCGAGGCGTCTACGGTCAAGCAGCCTGGAGCTGTTGCTATACGCTTCATGAACGCTTTTCCCGAGGCGTTGACTGACTATATCACCAGCCAGCGAGCCTCTCTGGTGACGGCGAAAGAGGCCCTTGAGCGGTGCCGTGTCGAACTGAGCAGAGAGACACCAGAGCTTTCCGACTACCACGCAGATCTGGCGATCGTGCTTGATGCTCTCAGGATATTCCAAGACGCTCTCTCTATTATTAAGGATAACGAAGCAAGTGATAAGCTTGCTGGTGGGGTGACTGAGGTCGCGAACCGGGCAGAAGGCCTGCGTATAGAATCCTCCGCAGACGATGTGGAGGTCAGGCAACGGCAATTCGAAATAGGGGAGACGGTGAAACACGCTCAGCAAGTCATCAGGATGCTGGACTCCCTCTCAACAGCCCGTCAGGAGCGCGATATGCACTTCAATGGTGGACCGGACAACATATGGTCCCAAGCTCAGCGTAATAGTGCTAATCATTCGCGACATCGGATAGAGACGCAGTCCGACTTTGCCCGCCGGACAACGACTCTGGGTGTTCTTTCCTCGTTGAAGAAAGTGGACGCTGATCGGCTCCTGTCTGCAAGGTCGTGGAGTATGTTTGAGTACCGTCTGGTTCGGTCGCCCTTGACGGGGCCGGTCGTCACCCGTCCCCCGGAGGTCACGGCCACGGAATCGGAAGATCCCTTGACCCGGTGGCTTCTCGACCAGCTTCTCGAAGCACGGAAAGAGGCGCGGCGTGAGGGAAATCTGATGTACTATCGTGAAAGTACATTGGAATGGATCGATGTGATGAGAGATTTTTTACGGTACTAAATAGTGGGTCGAGGAAATGAAATCATGAATTATAGTCTTAGACGATTCGTCATGTTAAGTTTCGTGCTCCTTGGCGGTATCCTTTTTGCCCACGCCGAATCCCGTCGTGATGCAGATGCGGCGGTACGGGATGGTCTGCGCTGGCTTGCTGGCCAGCAGATTAATGAGGGCACGGAATTGGGTTCATGGACGTGTGGGCGGCCTCAATACAGGGCTGCCGTTGCCAGTTTATCTGGCCTCGCGTTTTTGGCGAACGGCCATCTCCCCGGTGAAGGGCCCTATGGGCATGCTGTCGAGCGTGCCATGGCCTACGTCAGAGAAACGATGAGTCCCGATGGTTATCTGGGGCAGGGGGACCGATCAGGCATGTATATCCATGCGATTTGTACGCTTTTCGGTCTGTCGTACCTTGGAACCTCTCCTGATCCTGACCAGGAACGTGAACTGGCTGACTGGTGTCGTGCCAGCCTCAAGGTGATTGTTGATGCACAAGCGGTTCGCCGTTCCCCTGTGGCATCTGGTGGATGGCGCTACACGCCCTACACCTCTGAGAGTGATGTGTCCGTGACGTGTTGGCAGCTTCTGACGTTGCACGCCGCACAGCAGTGCGGTTATGCCGTCGATCCCTCGGTAATTTATGCGGGGTTGAGCTATGTGAACCGTGCCTTCGTCGACCATGAGGGTGAGAAAGACGTGAGTGACTCTGGCTTCATGTATCGTCCCGGAGTGAATCGAAAACCGGAGATGGCGGTGACGGGTGTGGCTCTCTTCATCAAGAGCCTGCTTGAGCGAGAGCAAGATGAAAGGACACGCAAGGCGCTTGCCTATTTGCAGACCTCATCGCCTTCATGGGGCGGTACACAGTACAGCGGCTATTTCTATTTTACGCTTTTCTATATGACGCAGGGCATGTTTCAGGTGGGAGGGCAGGCATGGGCTGACTACTCCGCCGGGATACAGAATGTGCTGATAGAACACCAGACTGGTGATGGGCATTGGCCTTTTCCACCGGACAACACGTCTCAGAGCTTGTTGACCGGTCACGCTTATCCCACTGCGATGGCCGTGCTGATTTTATCCATGGAAAAACAATATCTTCCCATGTACCAGCGTCAGAAGAGTCTATTCTAATATGAAGGGTTGAGTGTATGAAGCTTGTTAGTGCAGATGTCAGACGGGGTAGACGCAATCGACGCACATTTCTTGTGTGGCTATTCGCTTCTTTTGTTTTTGCCGGTACATCCGTGCTTATCGGTGCCAGTGAGGATATCGGCCGTTATCGCTACGGATCAAACCTTTGGGAAGAGGCCCCGAACGACGCGCGTACGATGTTGCTCCTCCATTTTGGTCGCCCTCAGTTGGAGGCCGGTCTCGACTTGGTGGCTGAGGGCTTGGTCCAGCGCAAGGCTGAGGAACTGGAGGTTGCTGAAGATGCTGAGATGCAGGCTGTTTTGGATAATGAGACTGGCGACAATGGATTAGGCGATCTTCTCAACATGGGAGGAGGAGAGAAAATCCAGTTACTCTCTCCTTTAGGAAAGAAGAAAGCACCTCCCCTCCCGCCAGTTGATGAGCCTGAGATACCCTCTGATACCGTTTTCGACTACAGCGACGCTCGTCGAACAATCAAACTTGGTGCGGGGATCAAGGTCATTCCTGATGGGCGGTTTGGAGCGGGAGTTCAGTTAGATGGCCGTGGTCCAGGGGTGAAGATCCTTGATGACAACGAGACGAGTGGTTGGGGTGGCATCGGTATGGTCGACTGCTGGATTAAGGTGTCTGCCTATCCCGTGAAGCCTGCCTGCATCTTCTCTGTTGGTGGTGACGAGGGGCGTCTCCTGCTTAGGGCGGATGGACGGTTGGAATTCAAACGCCGCAAGCCACATGGTCTACCCGATCCGAAACGCCAGACACCAGAGGAGCTTGCCCAAATACTGGCGACCCCCGGCATCTTTGCGAGTGATGCTCGCTTGCCGCTCAACGTGTGGACTCATGTGGCCGTAGGCCTAGCCCACGTTGCTCAGGTTGACAGCCATATCGGATGGATCTGGATGAACGGCGAGGTGGTTGCCGAGTATCAGAGCACGCCTAACAACTGGTACTATTGGTTCAATGGCTATGGAAAGGATAAGGCCTTCGTCATCGGCAACAGACGCAAAGGTGATGAACCCTTCGTGGGGTGCATGGATGAACTTCGTCTCAGCCGTGGACAGCTCAACTTCGCTACGCCGTCCCGCTTTTTCAACACGCGCGTGGTACCCGACTGGATTGACTCTGTAGGCAAACGTGAGCCCCAATTTGACCAACCGTATTTTTTGCAGGATGGCACGGTGTTTTACGCCTCGTTCGAAAAAGGGCTTGCCTTTGATCAGCACGTTGGTGGTGTCAAAGAACTCAAGCTGAACCGCAGGGTCTTGGAACCCGGGAAACTCCTCACGGACGGCATACGGGGTAGGGGATTCGTCGTCAATCCGCAGATCGCCATCATAGACATTCCGACGAATGGACTCAGTCTGGGTGCGGGGTCGCTTGAGTTCTGGATCCGGCCTGTCAATTGGGACAACGCGGATGTCTCGACGCCCAAGAAGCCGACAGTGACCACCACCATTCTACGTTTCTATATCGTAGACCCGGATGACCTAACGGGTGAACGGCTCTACTTCTCCCTTCCAATTCCTCGCACCCACAATGCGGATCGTGGCGGTCCATGGTTCCATCCGGGGGTCTGGAATCATCTGTGCTTGGTGTGGGATGCACAGGCTCCGGACGCCTTTCTCCTGTATCGCAATCATGAACACCGTTGGGTTAGACCGCAGTCGTACGCGATCGCGCCACAGCTGCGCAAACGCAATCTTGATCCTAAAAAGTTGACGCTAACCCGCATCGAACTGGGTATCGGAGAACGCGCGTTGGGGGCGGACGGGCGTGAGCCTATCGTCATCGTGGATGAAGTTGTGGCGTACGACTATGCCCTCACGCAGCACGAAGTCTCTCAAGCCTATCGGCGTGCTCAACAGGTTCTTGATCCTATTCGCCTGTACGAGCGTGACTGGAAATACAAATACGATTTGGGACAACTCACCTATACTCTTGAACCGTTGCTGCCGCCAGAGACGGTTGCTGTGAATGCAACCGTTTCGCTTTATGCCAAGGGTGGATCTACGCCGGTGCGCGGCCCGGTTACGGCGTCAGTGATCGACGAAAAAGCCGTTTTCGACATGGGCGCTGAGGACTTCGTTCCACACGGTGATTACGAGTTCAGAGTCAGGGCCGTCGACGTGGGCGGTCGGGTCGTTCTGGAGGGGACAGATGATTGGCACTTTGCCAGGGAAGTATGGCGTGGCAACACCCTTGGGATTCTGACTGAAGCCCCTGAGCCCTGGACTCCTATTAAAGTGGAGGGGCGAGAGATCCAGACGCTTATGACGCGTTACACGTTGGGTGCCAGTGGATTGCCAACGCAGATTCGCAATACGGGTGAAGCCCTTTTGGCAGCCCCCATGCGACTATTGGAAGGCGGCACCCCCATGAAGGGCGTTGATCTTAAGATTGGCACCTCTCACAATGTAGACATCGAGTGGTCATCCCGAATGGAGGGGATTACCTGTGATGTCATCCTTCGCTGTCGAGCCGAGTACGACGGGTTGATTCGTTACGAGCTGGATGTGCAACCCAAACAGAAAAGCATTGCGCCTTTGAGCCTTGAGATACCGGTAAAGAAAGAGCATGCCTCACACCGTCTCTTCCAACCCTGCAATACGCATACTGGCGTTAAAGTCACTCGTACAGATCCGGCGGTGTATAGCCCGAAACTGCAGGCATTGCCCTCCGCTATTAAGCATGCCAAGTATAAACGAAAACCTGTCCCCACCGCCGAGGACTTCAAAGCGTACGCGTTTTGGACTCAAATGGATGTGACGAGTCGTGACCGTGGTATTTACTGGTTTGCTGACAATGCGGCTGGCTGGTCTCAATCAAAATCTGTTGATGCTCAACAGTTTCGTCTGACGGATGTGGCGCATGTCATCGTCCTCAACCTTGTGGCAGAAACGGCAGACTATGAGGACGAGCGCCCCATTGTTTTCGGTACACTGCCGCATCCGGCCCGCCCGGTTCCTAAGAATCAACGTTACTGGAACCGCGCTGCTGCCCCGGATGACCCCCGGGCGAAGAATATTTACGGTGCAACGTTCTACCCCTGGCCGAAGTCGCCGCGAGTCAATGGCATGCACGTCTTTCCCGATAAGGGATGGGAGCACGCCGAAAGCTGTCGGGAGTCCATGCATCAGACCTGGGCCGGCTATGTGACGGGCTATTTCTCTATGGGATACTTTAGCTGCAATACTGGAGCCTATGACCAGTGGGGCTGGCGCAATGGTACGGGATCACGTGTGTCCCTCACGAAAAGCATGGTGGATTATACCACCTATAATATGAACGAATACATCCGGCGTGGCATCTACGATGCCATCTACCTGGACGATAGCTATGCGGTTCCGTGTAGCGGTCAGAATGCGGTCGACTACGGCCAGGCGCTTCGTATGCCCGATGGTTCCATTCAGCCGGGGATGCGGTTGTGGGACCATCGTGATTTGATGAAGCGCTGGCGCAATTTGTTTATTCAGCACGGCAAACGGCCCATGCTTCTGGCGCATCACACAGGGCATTGGATGTATGCGGGTATGGTCTTTGCGGACTCGGCTCTGGATGGCGAGGGGCGCCCTACACTCACAATTCGCTCTAGTCGGGATTTCATCGATGGGTATCCGTTGACACGATTCGAGATTCTACAGAACCAAAAGCTCTGGGGCATATCCCGCTTCTATATGGCCAGCATCTGGGAGTTTGGCCCGCTGGCTAAGGGAGACAACCCGCATCCCGCCTGGAGTTGGCGGATGGCGCGCAGTGCGCAGTCCATGCTTGCGCATCTTGAAAATCCGGTCAGTTTTGTGGATCAGGGCGGTAGCGTATTTGCGGGCTATTGGAAAGACGTATTGGCCTGTGGGGTGGGGGATTCCGCTGTCCCATTTGTGCCATGGTGGAAAAGTAGTGCCTATCTGACGACAGAAGACATGGGCACGAAGACTCTTACCTCCCTCTATAATTTGCCTGATAGCGTCATACTCATCATTTCCAACCGTATGCGTGAGAATCGTGACATTGCCGTGGATCTCAATCTCAAGGCCCTCGGATTAGCTGGGGGCACGACAGTCAAAGCCATGGATTCGGCCTATCTCCCTCCAAAAGGAGACGATCCCTATCTCCTGAGGAAACTGATTGAGCAGGCTGAAAAGATGAACCTGTCTGATAGGGTCGAGTCGCTATTTGATGCGGATGGCGATGATATGGAACTCACGCTCGAGGAAGATGACGAAGGTGAAAAATCGGATGGAAGTCGTATCTTGGGGTCTGACCCACCCTCTCTAACGGGGAGTCGATTGGTGGTCCCCACCCGAGCTCGCGATTTCCGCGTTATTTTGCTCAAGAAATAGGTTCTTCGTGTGCACCGAAAGAGAGCCTTAATTCAGACCTCACTAAAAGCCCTCGGTGACGAAAATCGAGTCGCAGATACAATTCCTTCATTTTTCGGTTCTTCACGGAAATGTGTAGCCGCATGGCCGCTCCCCTGATAGAGGCCGACGATAGAAGGATTGTGCGGGGCGATTAACCGAGAAAGCGCAATCGAGTTGTGCACGCTTTGCGAGAAGTACAGGGCTGGCTGCGCACGCCCTGCAGCGGGTGCGCAGCCCCCGCTGTACTTGTGTGGCCACATGCGCAAACATCGAACCCGGCCCAAAAGAGGGAATTGTACCTGCGACACAAAACAATGTGACCTCCCGGATTTAGTGAGTTCTGCAATTACACACTTCCGCGAAGAGCCCCTAAAACAGATTACCCCTTTGATTCAGTGAGTGCGTGTGTTAAGTTACTCACTAACTTCGTTGCGATGCATTTCGTGTGACGGTATTTGGCAAAGATGGGCATACTCGCTCAACCTGAAAAGATGACAAACAGCCATTGGCTGAGGAGAAACCGATGAAGACTAGGCTATCGGCTGGACTGTGCGTCCTTGGATATTTTCTGTGCTCAGTGTCTGCCCTTGCGGATTCTCTGGATAGGGTGGACGGCTTCTTGATTGCCGGAAAATATGTGGAAGCGGAAAAGATCCTTGCGGTGGAATTGAGCGCTAAGAAGCCTTCAGATCGTGTCATGCGCCTGGGGGTGAAGAGTGCCGAGTTTCGTGGGGAGTTCATTACGGCAAATCGCAGAATTTCGGTTCTCCTTTCTCGTGCCCCCGCCGATCCGGACCTGCTCTATCAAGCGGCAGAACTGGCGGAATTGTCGGGTGACCCAAGTATGGCCTTGGATCGCTATGCGCTATTCATAAGAACACAGAATCAGAAAAGTGAAAGATTGATGCGTGCTTTTCTTGTTCTGCTGCCACGGCGGGCTTCACCTGAGGCCTACCGCAAACTGATTGCCTTATATGGAGATTCATCATCAAGCTGGTCGCTTGGGTGGAGCCAGATCCGCAGGGCAAAGAGCACGATGGAAGGTGAGTTGGCTCTGGAGCTTATTTCCCCCATGTTCCAAACGTTCAAAAAAGAGACTCAGACTGATACTCTTACTACGGAGCTTCGTTCTTTGATTACCGGTCGGCTTGTCAGCGCCAAAGATGGACTGCCGGTTATGTTGCAGGCCCAAACTCTCGAAGCTAAGGCTGCCCTCGAAATTCTGGGGTGGTCGGGTCTGAAGGGGGAGGCGTATCTAACCCAGCTCTATGCGGTCATCAAGCGCACCGGTGCGACGAGTAAGCTGTCGATCATTTCCAGCGATCGTGAGCTCTCCAAGCTTTCGTTGGAGCGGCGGGTGGCTCTGGCACGCGGAGCTTATGAGCTTATGCCCCTCTATGCGAAGGCCTCTCCATACCGCCATCGTGAGTATTTGCGTTGGATGGCGGAGAAGCCTGAGTTCTTCCGCAATGCGGGGCAGGTTGTCGTTTCTGAAGCCGCCATGGTGCAGCATTTCGCTGAGGTAGCAGCACGCTATCCCGATTCTCCGCGTAGTCTCGGATATCTCGCACGTATGATTGTGGAGCGCTACTTGAGTAGCAAGGAGGCACGTGTGGCCTTCATGAAAGCACACATCCATTCTCTTGAGGCCACCAGTGGTGGTGTGCAAAAGCTGTTGGAATGGACGGACGCGAAGAACGTGGGAGAGGTGATTCGTCAGGTTGCCGGAACGGATAAGGGCTATGAGTTTACCCTTCAGGGCGAGTTTCTCTCTTTCTATGCCAAGAACAAAGACAAGGCTGGACTCTTTGCTGCAACGCGGAACTATCTGATGAGTCACCCTGGTGACTTTGATGGCAAACGAGTATGGACCTATTTTGTGCAGTCTGGCCTCGGAACGATCGTTGAGCGCATGCGGGTGTTGGCTGCAGCGCTTGTGCATTCTGGTGTCTCACCGACTCATACGTGGTTGGCGGGGGAGATGCAGAAGGATGAGGAGGCGATGAAAGCTGTCGCCGCGCAGGTTTATGTGAAGGCCGTGGCGAGCAATCGGGTCGGGACCGATCCCGTGGCGCGTGCCGCGGTGCTACTGGCTGGTATCAAGGAGAATCGCCGCGATCCTGATCCGCGAGTCTATAAGACGGTGAAAGCGTGTCTTGATCAGTACAAAGGAGCCCCGCTCGGCCCTATTCAGACCCCCGCAGACCTTGCGTTACATCATCTATTTCACAAGCACTACTCGCATGTTTTCGACCACAAAACGTCTGTTGAGGAATTTGCGGTTCTATGGACTCCCCTTATGGGCCGCACCGACAATTGGAAAACTCTGATGGGAGCCTTGAGTCGTCACAGGCTCTGGGATGGCGTGACGGCGATGCTGCCTCGCTACCTTAGCCTCATTGATAAGGGATGGAAGGGAGACGAAACCACATGGAACCATTTTTTCGAGCGTGGCTGGATTAAGGTTCCTGCTGATAGTAAGGCATCTCCCCTAGGAAACTATTACACGTATGTATCGGCAGAACGGGGACTGGAGCATATTAGCGGCTTACCCTATTCGGCCTACCCAAACGAGCTGCTAAAGCTGCACCGCCAGTGGGCCTATGGGACGTGGCCCAGAGCCTATCAAGATGCAGTAATCAGAAGGTTGAATGGCGATGCGAGAGCAAAGAACATCGTGGTTCCGCAGGCGCTCAGTGACTTGCTATGGAAGCATTATGTTGTCGACAACCGAGAGGGCATTTACCGTCAGTATCCGGTGATTGAGATGCTTCGGTATGCGGGGCGACCGAATATTGCATCTGGGGTGCTTGCGGCATCTCAAACACGTACGGCACGTGAGTGTCTTGATTTGCTGACGCGTTGCTGGGGCTTCTTTCCGTCTGAGGCGGCTGGAGCTCCGCCCGCCGCGGGTCACCGTCTTTATATTGCAATTAATGAGTACAAAACAGCCTTGGATGCCGTTGCTGTTGATGTATTAGGCGGCGTTGGTTTGTCGGCCTACATGATTGAGGGCCTATCCGGAGAGACCTATCCGGCTGATGTGGCTCCGGCTGTAGATGCCCTTTGTGCTCGTATGACAGAACTGCTGTCGAATGGTGTTGTATTCTCGGACTCGATTCACAGCCAACTTCGGGCCACGCTCTATCTACTGCGCCGTGCGATCAAAGCCAACGACGTGGCAACGGTAGCATCCTTGAGTCAGGTGATGGCAAGAACGATATGGCGTGACAGCAATTGGAACTACATGAAGGGCTCCCTCATTGATCCGCTACAGAAGGCGCTGGGTTCTGATCTGTCCCCCCAAATTCTGGTCGGGTTTATTCGAACGCTTCAATTGCACTCTAATATGCCTGCCGATGTGAAAAATAGTCTATCGGCCGCCTTAGCTCAGGCCAGCCGGGGAATTGTGGGTATGTATCCGGTTGGTCCCGATGATCCCAGCTATGACCTCTACGTCGCGTCTGATCTTTTGGCCCAGAAAAACATGCAGAAGGCCTGGCAGTTGACCGAACCCAAGCTCAAGTTACTGCTAGAAATTCATCTGAAACTGGACAAACGGTATGTGGTCTGGTGCGCTGAGAAGATGCGCCAGCAGGGGCTCCTCTCCCAGTCGTTGGAGTTGTGTCGTCATGTTCTTCTGAAAGAATTCGCGATGCGTCCGGAGGATGCTGCCCTTTTTATTCTCACGAAAGGGGATATCTATCGGGATAGAAAAGACTATCCCATGGCAAAGATTGAATATGAGGGCATCAGGAATAGTAAGCGCTACGCACGCACGGTTGCGGGGCGCATGGCTGGATTTCGGTTGGTCGAACTGCTTATTCACACCAACAATTACACGGAGGCAGATCCGCTGATCGAACGCCTGCAGACGCATGGCGATCCCGATGTCCAGGCGCAGGGGCATTACTACGCCGCCTTGTTGGCTTTCGAGCAGCAGGAATATAAAGAGGCGTGGTCATCATTGGAGACCTGTTTCGACCTTAAATTTGATCACAGTGAGGGGCGACTCCTGCTGGGACGACTGAAAGTGATTACGAAGCGAGGATTGGATGATCCAGATATCGCGGTTGGTGTTGAAGGTGAACGGGAGAAACTCGTTCCCGGTCGCCAGTTGCCGCTTCGTCTTAAAGACAGGCAGCGCGCTGCCAGCGGAGGGGGGCAGGTCATTCCTGTTATCGTTCGGACATTGAAAGGAAAAGATGTGGAGCGGGTGAGTTTGCTTCAGAGCGGCAGTGACCCCACTCTCTTCAAGGCCTTTCTGCCGACTCGTATGGGTACTGCTGCTGTGGGCAATATGCATCTTGAGGTGCTAGGTGGTGAAACGGTGACGTATGAAATTGATCCAGAATTCAAAAAGCGTCGCTCCTTGCCTGACTATCCGGCGCATCGACTTCTGGTTGTGGATGATGGACGCCTTGCTGCCAGTGCGGGCGAGATTCTGACAGAGGAAGAGGTCTCAGCGCGCGTGTTGCAGAAGGCTCTCGTGGGTTCAGAGAATCAGTCTCGCCGTACGGGTATGAGTCGGGGGAGCACGGTTCGCCCGGGAAGTCCGGTCTATTTGCAGGTTCGTGATTTCGACCAAAACGTGAGTGCTCAGCGGGATACGGTAACGGTTTCTATAAAGACCAGCAGCGGTGATGTCGTAGACGCTGTAGTCCTTACAGAAACGGGCGAACATACGGGCCTGTTTCGAGGAAAGGTCGATACGGGGGTGCCGGCGCCGCGCGCCACAGCCTCTGACAGTGAAGAGGGGAAATCTCCCAGTGTCCTGATCAACAGTACCCAACCGGGACGTTGGGTGAGTCGCGCCGATGGAAAGAAAGGGAAATGGGTGGAAGTCGATACCCAGAGCTCCTATCTCTTCAGGAAGGCCGTCTTGAAGATGCCCAACGCCGAGCGTATTTCGAGTATTCGGTTGGATGGTCTTCTGAGCGGTGATGAGTACATTCCTCTCGGAGCGCTACCGGCTCAGAAGAATCGAGCAAAGGGCGGTGTGAGGCGGTTCGATGTATATGGGAACGCGGGCAGCATACAGGGTATGCGTAATCTCATCACGAGGGAACGTAGACGCAATACCTCCTGGGTGGGTGTGCACCAGAGCGACTCGGCATACAGCCGTGAACTCACAAAGTGGAATGGAAAACGAGGCTGGGTGGTCTCCCAGTTGATGGGGGCTTTCTATCTCGAGTCTCCGCAAGTTCTTGATCTGAAACTGCTTCAGACGACCAGCCATCACAATGGGCAAATGACTTATCTCTTCATCGACGGTCGGCGCATCCTGGGGGGGCGCTACAGCCAAAATGCTTCCTCGACCGAGGGTACGGTGAGCCTCGGAGAGGGGGTTCATCTCTATGAATTGCTGGTGTGTGACGAGGCTATAGCCTCTCAGGTCATGGTTGGAGTGGGGCAGGATGATGGCAGCTATTCACCTTTGCCTGCAGCCTGGTTTGATCCCCAGGAGCAACTGGAGCTGGCGGAGTATCTCAAACCCATTGCCACGATTACGCGTGCGGCGGAAGGGTTCACGGCTGACTTCAAGGGGGATCGGCGTATCCGCAAGTTGCGCTGGGTCTTTGAGGACTTCGGGGGGAATGGGGTAGAAGCAGAAGCAATTACCCTCATCGACGATCAAGGTTCAACGATTATTCCCGTAAAAGTTGATTTCAGTACAGCGATGGCCAACCGGACGCTGGAAATTGCACCGGGTGACAGGATTGAAGTGACTTACGAAGATGTGTACACACGTCGAGGGGATGTCGCACTGCTTTCGGCGAATCTTAACGCTACTTATGCGGATGGGACCATAGCGGCAAGCGAAGAAGTGATCCGAGACCTAGGCGCTGGCAATATGAGATCAACGTACTTCAAGGCCATGCGCTACCGGCTTGGGGATCAGTTCGCCATTACGGTGAAGGATAATGACCTCGACCTGACGCCGCAGGCGGACACCATTCCGGTTACGGTAACCACCGCTTCCGGTGAGCAGCTTTCTTTGCAGGCGCTTGAAAAAGAGGGCCGAAGCCGAAATGGCACGAACGTTCATTCAGGAGTCTTTCAGGCGATTCTGAAGACAGGGCTGCAGACCGATTCTACCAGAGACACCATCAAAGCGGGGCCGGGCGAGATCATTACTTTTAGCTACAAAGACATGGAGAATAGTGATCCTGGAGTTCCTTTCGATCGAACCTATTCAGTGATGGAGGCGGGCAGTGGTAGTCCGGATGTTAGCATCTATCGTACATCCACCTGTAGGGTTGAGGATACGAGCAGAGCGGCAAAAGAAAAACTGGAACGGATGAAACGTAAGGGCAAGGAAGTTGAGGGTTTTAAAATCCTTCGCAGTGAGATCATCGCCCGGCACCCGGACTATGTTGAAGCCGCCACCGCGGAGAGTGAAACGTCCATAGAATCTGTCGTTCCTGACGGAGAGCAGGCGCGCGTCAGCATCAATGCACCCCTTCTGTTTGAGGTGATCTATCCGTCTCAGGCGTTGCATGCCGGCAGCACGATCAAGGCCTATGCCGTTACCGGGCGGGAACGTGCGGCGGCTCAAGCGGAGGAACGTGAGGTCAATTGGCTTGAACTCGATTTGCGTCTCAGTTCAATCGGGCGTTCTATCGACGGTACCCCCGTCCAGCTCATCACAAACTATCGACGATCTGATGACTCCATTATGCAGGACGGACTCTTCTCCGGCTGCATTCGTTTGCAGATCGGCGCGCCTGGAGATCCGATCGATACATCCCGGAATGGAAGGGGGCACGATGATGGCTTTGTGGACTCAACAGCCGCATCAGATTCTACGTCTGTTGCTCGCCCTACCTTGGTTGTGACGGGGTCCGATAGTGTCACCATTCGTTTCAAGGATGAAAGTAAGGACACAGACACGGAAGCATCCGTGCGCCTTGTTTCGGAGGGGCGACTGACTCTGATGGATCAGACTTATGCTGCAGAAGTAGCGACGATTCACATGGGGCAATCCTTCTATTTGCAATTGAATGATCCTGATCAGGATATTTCGGATGACCTGGACTGTGTCAAGGTGGTGGCCAAGGCGGCTAAGACGGAGGATTCAACGACGGTTATATTGACTGAAACTTTGCCGCACTCGGGTGTGTTTACGGGTAAGATTACCCCCACCTTTTTGAGGACTTCCGCACCTGCCGTCACGGAGGTTTCGTCAGCGGAAGAGGCAGTCTCACTCCCTCCGACGGTTCCTGTCGATCCCCTGGATAGCCTGTTTCATGTCAAGTTCGGTGAGGCAATCACGTTCACCTACACCGATACCCTTACCTTGATTGCCGGTGAAACCAAAGCGGTCAAGGTTCTGGCTCAAATTCATCTTGGTGACAATGGCTCTGTTTCCGGATTTACCAAGCACTTTTCTGACCCCGAGATGGCTGTAAAAGTGCGATTTCTTTGGGCTGAAGCGCTTTTCGAAATGGCTAAGGGATTGCGCAAGCTTGAGAAGGGGAATGAAGCCAAGCTGAGAATTTCCGAAGGTGAGTTGATCCTCCAGGAAGCGCTACGTGATTATCCCAACACAAAACTGAAGGCGCAGGGCGCCTTCCTTTTGGCTAATTTAGCTCAGGAATTGGCTAGTGATGAGGAAGACGAAGCCAAGCAGAAAGCACTGTATGAGAAAGCCATTGTAAAGTATGCGAATATTGCGAGCACGTGGCCAGAGTGTGATCAGGCCGCGCGTTCGGTCTACAAGAAGGCGCTATGCCTCGAACGTCTTGGCAATATGGATCCTGCTTGTGAGGAGTACGTCCGCCTGACCTATACTTACCCCGATCATCCTCTGGTGAGCGAAGCGGTCCTGCGGCTCGGCGGTTACTATCTGCGCATCGAATCGTATGGTGTGGCCGCGCGGATTTTTGGCAATTTTGCACAGCAGCATACGCTCCACCCCATGGCCGCGAAGGCGCTCTTCTTGTCCGCGCAGGCCCATATCAAGGCCGCGGTGTCGCAGCCTTCCATGAAATCGGGAAAGAGAATTTCTGCCAAGTCTCGCGAACACTATGATGAAGCGGTTGATGTTCTTCAGCGCTTGGTGGATGATTATAAGGACGATAAACGTCTACGAGCTGAGGCGATGTATTGGCTTGGAGATAGTTCCTTTAAAATTCAGAACTACCGTCTTGCTTATATCACTCTCAAAACATTGACGTTCGAGTATCCTGAATCAGCGTGGGCCAAGCGTGCCCGGGGATACTTGACCGACGGCGTTTTTAGTGAGATTAAGGAATAGGGTATGGCTTTGCGTTCACATATTTTTGCAGGGTGTTGCGTCGCACTGTTCTTAGTGGGGTCAGGGGTGCTCATGCCTCGCATGGCTGCCGCCGCCACGCCGTGGAAATGGGAATTGCCAGCTGATCATTTCAAGCGTTTGAGTCCATTCCAGCGTAGCCAGTATCAGAAGGCCGCACGTCTGCACGGCGCGAAAGACTACAAGGGTGCTGTGCCACAGTGGGAGAAGTTTCGACTCGAGTTTGAGTCGGAGTTGGATGACGATATTCTTGCCTATATTACCTTCATGAAGGGGTATAGTCAGCAGTACGCACAAAATCGGCATAGCGCAGTCAAACTCTATACCGAGGTCCTGGATTTCTTTCCGGAGACCGTGTGGGTTGCAGCGCCTGCACTCTACTATCGAGGCATCTGTCATTTTGAGAATGGCGATGATCGAAAAGGGTACACGGACATGAAAACGATGGTTGCACACGAGGATTATCGTCATCACGTTCTTGCGGCGGGAGCCCTGGTAAGGCTTGCCGATAATCATTGGCGCAACACGGAAATCGGCTCGGCTATCAAGTATTGGAAACAGACCTACGACGACTTCTTGAAAACCAATACGAAGGAAGCGGAAAAGGCACGTGACCACGTGCTTTCCTACTACATTCGTGAACAGAAATATGACTCAATTGTGGATTGGCTGACGAACGCGGAAAGCCGCTTGGCGGCACCCGCTCGCGCGGAACTGGCGAGGCATGTGTGCTATTTGGCTCGCAACGGGTTTAGGGGGACGTGGGGCAAATATAGTGATAGTAGGGCGAGCAAGCGGGAGAAAGAAGAAGATGTTCAGGCTTTTCTCGTCTGGTTCCGTCACCAGCGCCCTTTCTTCGAGTCGTCTGGCCTCTGGGCCTACTATGATCAAATCCTTCAGTTTTACTGTTCGACGTGGGCCGATAAGAAGGCGCGTGACGTTCTGGTTGATGAGGCCGTCAAGTACATCAAGCACGCCGCATGGGAAGAAGACGTTCGCCAGAGCAAGTATCTTTGGCTTTCTGACCGTTTGCGTGATGCGCGCGATTTCTTGAGTGCGCGTGCGTTGTTGGGGCTTATTAAAGATCGTCACGTGGCGTTGTGGAAAGATCACGAGCTCACGGGGCGATACGAAGGGAAATGGAAAGAGGCCGCCGCGACGCTTGAAATTCTGGAGACGATGGCTGATGAGAAGTGGACCCAGCGGGCGAAACAGGCCCGAGCTGATATTTATCGACTTGAGCTTGGTCGATACGAAGCGGCCATCAAACTCTACCAGGAACTGTCGGCGCCTCCCGGTACGCTTTGGAGCATCCAAGAGTGCTATCGTAAATGGGGAAAATCGAAACAAGCCCACGCAACACTTGTTGAAATTGCCGGTATGTTTCCTCCCTATGCACCACGCGCAGTTTACACGGAGGCTGAATACTATAGAGCGGATGGCGAGAGCAAGAAGGCCGTATCTCTCTATCGTCAAATACTGAAACAATGGCCTCGGGCTTCCGAGGCATCCCGAGCCCATCAACGTCTAGAAGCATTTGGCATTGCCACCGGTGGTGGCGTTGTAGAAGAAGATTGAGGAAGGATCTCATGCGCACACATATTGTTGAATTGAAATGGCGCTACTCTGCCCTGCTTGCCCTTGGACTTGTGATGCCGATGGCCGCCTGGGTTGCTCCGGCCGCTGAACCCAAGACCGCTCCTGCTGCCATTGAGCGGAAAGCTAGCCGCATGATTGATGCGGCTGAGGAATTGCTACAGATGGGGCACGAGGAACGCGGGATGAAAATGATCGCCCAGGTTCCTCGTATGTACCCCGAGGCCAAAGCCCGTTACCGCGCCCACCTGCTTCTCGGGCAGCATCTGAGCAATACAGGGGCTTTTGAGAAGGCTATCAAGAGCATCAAACCTGTGTTCCGTTCAGAAGATCTGAAAGAGCAGGCCGAAGCCCATTATCGGATCGGAATCTGTTATTACTCCATGAATGACTTCAGCAATGCTTTTATGTCGCTGCGTCGTGTGACCAACGAGTTTCCAGAGAGTGTTTATGCCAACGAGGCCTTTTATTACATCGGTCTCTGCCATTTCAGGCAGAAACGTTGGACCAAGGCGGTGGAGGCTTTGCGCATGGTCGGTACGCGCGTGCCGGAAAATGATGATGACATCAGGTATGTTGAGGCCGGTCAGCGCCTCTTTATCAAAGTTGAAGACAAGGATTTGGTTGTGCTTTTGAACAACCAGAAGGCCCTCATGGTGGAGGTCAGTGCCCAGAGTGGTGATCGTGAGACTATTGACCTCACCTTGCTAGGCCGTAGTGGTGAGACGTATGTCGGGTCCATACCTTCTCAGCCGGGCAAGGGCGTTGTGATGGACGGCGTCCTTGATGTTCGCGGGGGGGATAACGTTACCGTTACCTACACCGATGAGAATACGGCTGAAGACAAACGCAATCAAGTCGTTCTGGCGAAGCTCAAGATTGTTTCCACCGGTACTCTCAATTTCATGGACGGCGCCTACAAGGAGGTGACATCCGTCGTGCCGACCGATCAGCCGACGTATGTTCAGCTCAAGGATTTGGACTTGGATACGTCCGCAGCCCTCGATCGTATCTCCGTTCAGGTGGTCGCGAGTTATCAGGAGAAGGAAGAAGATCGCGAAATTGATCCCGAGCGACATGGCATTGATCTTGAACATGATGAAGTTGAGTGGGTTGAGCGTAGTCGTATAACGCTTGTGCTGACGGAAACCGGTCCGCATACGGGGCTCTTTCAATCGACGTTTCTCCCCCAGCAGACTTCAGAGCGTGATGACGGGCCTGCTTCGTCAGTCTCCTCTGCAGCAGGACAGCTGATTCTCCCCGTGCTGAATCTAGACCGTATCACGATGACGTATGGAGATGAGCGCCATATCAATGGGGAAGAGGAACGCGACGTTGTCACCCATGCGCCTGTCGTGATCGGGCGGGTCGCTGATGTGAAGAGTCCCGTCTATGATGTGAATGATCCAACGCTGAAAGCCCGCAAGCTCTTGATCGAGGGTGAGATCTTTCTCGAATGGGGGACGATATTTAAAGAGGTCGGCTTGGTGAAGAAAGCCTCTGAGAAGGCTGACGAAGGGCTTGACCGTATCGAACAGGTTATGACGACGTACGCCAAACTTGGCTTTGACCGTGATCTGGTTGAACAGGCTTTCAAAGTTAAATGGGAGCTCCTTCTTCTGCAGGATAAGTTGGCGGCCGCCATCAATACGTGTCGGCAACTTACCATCCTTTTTCCTGACACCCTTCTGGCTGACGATGCCTTTTTGCGGATTGGCCAAGCCCGTATGTTGAAGGATGAGTACACGGAAGCCATTACCATATTTCAACAGGTCATGGCGCTTCCGAATGCCGATGTTAAGGCCGAGGCACAGTACAATATTGGTGTCTCTTTGGAGGAGATGGCCATTGATCAGGCTGCTTTGCAGCAAGAATCCGGGCGAGGGGATGGTAAACCCAAGTTGGCGCCAGCCATGTTGGCCTACAAGAAATGTGCGGACCTTTTTCCTCAGTCACCGTTTGCCGGTGAGTCTCTGCAGAAGATGGTTACCTACTATCTGCTGAACCACGACTATGCGCGTGCCACTCAGATGGTAGAGATGGTCATGCAGGATTATCAGGATGCGTCCTGGTTGGACGCTGTTCTTCTCAAGGGTGCTATTGCGGCATATCGCGCTCAGAATTTTCCCTTGGCAAAAGCCTGGTTTCAGAAGATTGTCGAAGAATATAGCGAAAGCAAATCTGCGGAAAAAGCACAGAAGTTCCTTGTGATCGTACGAAAAAAGATCGGTGACGCGGGGGAAGCCCGGACCGAATAGTTGCACAACCTGAAGGAGAACGAACGATGTTGACTCATCTACTGAATGGCGGTCCTATCATGGTCCCGCTCTTATTACTTTCGATTCTGGCCTTGGCAGTCATCATTGATCGTCTGCGAGCGTTTCATCTCGCGGATGTCAATACCCTGAAGTTACGATCGGAAATCAACGACTGTCTTTACGAAGATCGTGTGGATGATGCGATTCGTGCCTGTGAGGCCTCTTCGGGCCCTGTCGCCGCCGTGATGCTTGCGGGGCTTATCAAGTACCGAAAACTGTTGGTGCTCGGGCGTCCCTCCAATGAGATCGAAGTGGCCGTTTCCAAAACGATGGAGGACTATGCCCCGCAGGTTCTTGAGGGGCTTGAGAAACGTCTCAACCTGTTGACGCTTATCGGAAGTTTTTCGCCCCTTCTGGGGATGACCGGTACCGTCACGGGTATGATCAAATCCTTTGATACAATGGCTCAAGCTGCCGGGCTCGACGCGGGTGCGGTGGCGGGGGGCATTTCCGAGGCGCTTATCACAACGGCGGCAGGCTTGCTTGTGGCGATGCCTGCTGTAGCCGCAGCTAATCTTTTTGGCAAGCGAGTGGATAAGTACATTCTGGAAATTGATGAGTTCATCATCGACATGGTTGACTTCATCAGCCTGCGACAGGATCAGGCGTGAAGAGCAAGCGACGACTTCAGTTGACGACAGAGATCGATGTGGGGGCTTTCTCCGACATCGCCTTTCTACTCATCATCTTCTTCATTCTTACCACCAGCATTATTCGCATATCCGGGCAGCAACTTGATCTTCCTACAGGGGAACAGTCGAAGGAGAAGCAGAAAGAGAACACGCTGACGATTTATATTAATGGCGCCCGGATTCACTATGGAGAAGCGGATAACGCCCCAGTGGTGTCGCTACTTGAATTGCGTACGCGATTGCTTGAAGCAGACCTGAAGAACAAGCTTGATAGCAAAGAGCGTATGGTCATTTTGGACAGTACCAAGGATGTTGTGTACGACCTCTATTTTCAGGTCGTGAGCACCATTAGTAACGCAGGTGGCATCTTGGCGCTGGTTGAAGAGGATGTTAAGGGGTCTGGAGAGGAGAAGGGGCAGCATGATTCGGCGTCGTAAACGGAAGCCCCCCGTGATCCCAATCGCTTCAATGGGGGATATCGCATTTCTGCTTATCATCTTCTTCATGCTGACGTCCAATTTTATGAAGAACCGATCCATCGAATTGGAGGAGCCGACCAGCGCTGACATTCAAGAGGTCAAGAAGACTCAAGTTTCTGTAACGGTTGATCGAGACTGTGTTCTGCGCCTGCAGGGCGAGGTCTGTGACCTCGAGATGCTGGAAGGAGGCGTGAACGCCTTGACTAAGGATGCTGATGACAAACGGGTTCAGCTCAAAATTGATAAGAATCTGACGAAGGAAGAATACATAGGGGTCTTCCTGGCCCTCAGCCGCGCCAATGCAAAAATTGTGTTGGTGGGGCAGCCGGAAGCCGAATGAAGGAACCCATGATGAATGATAAATTGAAGGTTTTTGAAGATCTGAAAACGAAATTACCGGAAGATCTCATGGCTGAGATAAACCAGTCCATTATCACTAAAGGGATGGTCATTTCGATCACCATTCACCTTCTGGTCGTTGGCCTTACCAGTTTTGGCCTCTATGCGGATTGGGTCAAATATGGGTTCATGCTTCCCTATGAGATCAGGGTTGCAAAGAAACAAATTGCTGACGAAGCCCGTAAGGAAATGCTGTCGGCTGAACGCCAGAAGAAGGACGCAGACCGACTGGCGTCAGCCGCTTCCGAGAAGCGGGCCTCTGCAGCCTTAAAGTCAGAACAAGGCGCTTCCGCTGATGCTGCAACTTCCACTGCGGATACGGACACTCGGTCTGAGTATCAGAAGAAAGTCGAGGCAGTAAGCCGTGACAGACCTGATGCCCCTGTTCAGGACCTCGATGCTGATTTAGGGCTGGAAGAATGAGGCATGTGGCGCGGCGTAAAGAGGCATACCCCACATGAGAGGTAGGCCACCATATACTGTTCCCCCCGGCCGTTCTCGCCGTCTGCTGCAATCTATTGCCAGGCGTGTGTTGGCTGTCTTCAGGCCTCTTGACGTGCCGCTCTCGGCATTTCAACACCGTGTGGATCAATCTGCCCGGTGGCTTAAGCCCCGAATCTGCTGGTTGCTAAGGGAGATTCACGTTTGGGTAGGAATGGGCATTCGATACCTGATCCATCACGGATTGCGTCTATTGGGGCGACTGTCCTGGCCTATCCATCTGGCTGCCCTGCTGGCCAGTATGGCCTGTTTATCTCTGCTGCTTGGACTGTTCGGAAAGGCGTGGCTGCTGGAGCAGGCTGCGCTTCGTCCCGTCGCCCTTCAATTGCTTGAAACGACACCGATCTATGCCAGCTTTGCGGGATTCGAATGGATGGCGCTGGCAGTATTTTTTCTCTGTGCGCTGTGCTTACCATTGGTCTTGGTGAATCGCCGCATCGTGCTGCTCTTCTTCAAGATCAGTGGGGCCGCCTTCATGGTGCTTTGGCTCTACCTGTTCCACTTCATTCTTGGTGGCCCCGCAGCTATGTACGAGGGGAGTCAGAAAATCTTCAATCGCTTTGAGCGAAATGAACTGTGGACCCTGGGGGGGGCGTGGTGGTTGTTGCTGGCTGTCATCCCGGCTGTTTTTCTTTTCTGTCTGGTGCTCCGTCGCGTTCAAAACATCTACCGTGCTCCTGATGCTGACCGTTCCCCTCTAGGGGACCGAATTTGTGAGAATGTCCGCAGCCACGGAAAAGATCCCAAGTTCCGGACGTCGTGGTACTGGGCGTTTTACGCACATTTGTTTCTCATCTTGCTTCCTTTCCTGATGCGGGGTTGTGGGTGGGAGGAGGCGGTTCCCATTCCTCAAGGAAGTGGCAATCCCGTGGTCGAAGTCGTCCGAATCAAGAAGCCTGTGAAGAAACCGAAGAAGAAGTTCATTCTTTCAATGAATAGCCCCTTTATCTTCGAGCGTATCGAAATCGACGATAGCAATGTGCTCGAAGAGATGGATGAGGCCACAGAGGACCAGTATCAGTCAACTGAAGTGACCGGTAAACTGGGGCAGGGCGGAGGAAAGAAGGGGGGGTGGCCCAATGGAATGCCGGGGCGTGTTCGTTTCATTCGCCTCAAATACGGAGGAGGCGACTGGGATCAGGACATGGGGCAGGGGGCTGACTATAATCTTCTCGTGCAGTTCAACACGTTGACCGGGTTTTCGATTGCTGACCGTACTGAGGCAAAGGCGATTCACAGGCTTCGCCGCTTTCCGAAACATCGCGCTCCGCCCTTCGTTTTCATCACCGGCAAAGGAGGCATGTCCGTGAGTTCAAAAGATGTCAAGACGCTGCAATGGTACTGCCTGGAAGAAGGAGGGATGCTGTTTGTCGACAACGGTGGCGGTAACTTCGACAGAAGCTTCCGGTCCCTTGCTCGCCGTGTTTTTCCCGGCAAGTCGTGGGTTGATATTCCCAACGATGATGTGCTCTATCGCCAGCCATTCCTCATGCCTAATGGAGCCCCTCCGCTGTGGCACCACTCAGGGTATCGAGCACAAGGGATAAAGCACAATGGGCGTTGGGTTGTTTTCTATCACCAGGGCGATATCAATGATGCCTGGAAGACGAATCATTCTGGCGCAAGTCAGACGACCGCCAATGAGGCGTATAAGCTTGGAATCAATATCATGAACTACGCTTTTACTCAGTACCTGCAAATTCATTTTGGGCACCCATAACGACGGAGATTCTGTGCGATGCATATTGAAGTATATATAGATATGGTTGTTGGAGGTCTGCTATTCCTCCAGCCAGCTTTGGTGGCGTTGCTTCTGGCGCTCTACCACTGGGGCTGGCTTGCAGCAAGCACGCTCCAGGAGCAATCTGATTCGCGGCAGGTGTGGAAACGGGCTGCCTTTACTGCCGTCGGGGCCCTCGTTTTTATGGCGGTTCTATGGGTCATACTTCCCCCCGTTGTTCTATGTTGTATTGTATTGGCGGTCCCCATGAATGTGGGACTGCTCGTTGGGCTGTGGCGTCGAAAGCATTGCTTTCGGGACGCGAGCACGTCCCAACAGCATCAGGGGAATTGATGCAGAGTCCACGGAGTCACCGAATCATAGTTGAATAACGTTATAGTCAGAGAAATAGGAAAAAGTATGAAGTTTAAGGCGAAGCATCTTGAAGTCGATATTGATGAGAGCAGCGGACAGTTGCGTGCTATCCGGGATCTTGATTCTGACCGTGAAATCATTGCATTCGACGAAGGTCATGAATGTGAAATAAACGGTCTGCCCTTGCCCATGGCACCCATAGAGACTAAGGATTTCTGGGGCTGTCCTATGACCCGATTTGACGTTCGCAGTATGGACTGCTATCTGGCAGGAGCACGCTACGAACTTCAACGCGTGATTGTTCCCGGTGAGATGGGTGCCATCACGGGCCGTGGCAAATCGGTTCATTTTCGTCACACGCTTCGGCGGATACCCTGGGGCGATTGGGAGGATCCGCTGGATGATCTCTGGGAGCATCCGATTGAAGCCCCCGAGATGCTGAAGAGTTTCTCGGCGCTATGCGCTCCGACTCCGTTCTTCGGTGCGAAGACACATATACGGGCTGTTGCCATTGGCGGTGGCGGGCCGCGGGAGCATGTAAGTCTTGAGGACGGGCCGTTTGATGAGGTCCTGCCGTGGTTGCAGACCCGTTTTCGCACATCATTTCCGGGACAAAGTACGGTGCCTGGTGCTCTTTACTATCATCCCGAAGATGAACGTTGGGTCTGGATCGTCGTTCGTCATCCTTCCATTGGTGGGGATATCCGTTTCTCGTCGCAGGGACAGGCGTTCAATTTCTATCCCTTTCAGAATATGGAGGTGCATGACCGTATCGCATTTCCAGATATCTCAATCTATTACGGGCAAGGACTTGATGAAGCGGATGCGGTGCTGGCGAGTCTCTTTGATCTCTATGAAGAACCGCCCCCGTGGTGGTTCCATACAACGTGGTTCTGGTTGCATCCGCTGATGCAACCGAATGCTAGCTTTGATCGGATGAAGAAAACTGTTGATCTGCTGGTGGACGAGTGCGGGGTGAATGGGTTTGGAATCCTTTCCCATGATCGGGCTCCAGGCAGTCTGGACTGTGAATGTGACTCTCCGATGCCGTCGTCTATTCTGGGCGGCGAAAGTGAGTTTAAGAAACTGGTCGCGTACATTCGTGAGAAGGGCTGCCATACGTATGTATGGATGGCGCGCTATGGAAAACTCGGTCGCGGGGGGCCTTCCGACTGGCGTGATGAATGGGCTTTGCGAGGGATTGATTCCCGACCGGTGGGCCATGAAGTATTTCGGATGTGCGACTCTCATGCCCCTGGGTTCCGTGATTACCTAAAGAAGTGGGTCGAGTACAACATCGGCCATATCGGTATCGATGGCATCTTCTGGGATAGTGCTTTTCAGCCGATGGTTCCCAATTTTTCGGATGCCTCCAAGGCTTGGCTGAATTGCCCTGGTGAGGCCGCAGCAGGTGGGCCGGATCTCTATCGAGAGATCTATCACTTGGGTAAACAGCTCAATCCGGACTTTTTCATGTGGGGGGAGGGAATCTCCACTGAGTGTGTCATGAACGCCTTCGCGGTCGACGATCGTTGCCATGGTGAGCACTCGGGTCATGCGCTTATGCATCGGATCGCCCATGCGGGACCTCGCCGTTTGGTCTGGCGTTCGGCCTGGAGTCATGATGTGGCGGGAGCGTTCCCCTTCATCAATCCTGTTAATGACATTGGAAAATCTCTGGATTCAGATTTCTATGAGAAAGTCGCTGCAGATCCAGCCAATCGCTGGTTGTGCAAAATCGTTAAAGAACGCGGTTGTCGTCAGGCTCATGGTATTGCAGATGGGATCGCTGTCCTTGATGAGTTCATTGTGGTCTCACCAGACAGCCAACTGCTGGGTGTGGTACGGGTTCCCGATGCATGGCTTAAGGGCACCGCGCTGGTTCACGAACTGAGCGGTTCGCGCGTGGAGGGACAGCGCGTGTCGGAGGGTGTTGAGTTCACGTTGACCGAAACGGGGCCGTGGCGAATGGTCTGACCGTTGATCAGCCTTGAGTAGGAGTTATGAAACAGAAAAGCCGTTATGTGCAGCAAAAGAGGGTGAGTTCTGATCGTAAACAGGGAGATGACTGACATGAAAAGACGAAGCCGTTTTTGCTTTCACCGCGCGCCGTGTGTGGGGGTTGCCTCGGTGTTGTGGGGCTGTGCTGCATCAAAGGTACTAAAGGAGTGAAATATGGCTTTGTTTGAACGGCATCCTCTGAATCCGATTGTGTTGCCCGGTCTGTATGACTGGCGACGTTGTGTCACATTCAATCCGGCGGTTGCCGTCGACGCAAGCGGCACGTTCTTTATGCTGGAGCGTGCCTGCGCGGGGTTGACGCCTCTTCGGAGCTGTCTTGGCCTGCTCCGGAGCGACGATGGTGTGCATTTTGAGCATGTGGTTGATCGACCAGTATTTACGGGTGACATGCTGGGATTTCCCAACGGCAGCGTACAGGATCCCCGATTGGTCCGTCTGGACGATCGTTGGCTACTGGTGTTCGTGGCGGACCGCGATGCCCCGCATTGCTACCCGAACGGGATTGGTGGTCCCAGCTATGCGCATCCAAATCTCGAATGCGATCTGCTGTCTGAGGATGAACTCGCGAAGATCGTGCATGCGAGGTCCGGTATTGCCGTTTCGGATGACCTGATCAACTGGACGACGATTGGCTGGATCGGGCCGGAGGGGTTGGATGATCGCGACAATATTCCCTTCCCGGAGAAGATCGATGGGCGATATGCCATGCTCCGTCGCCCCATGGCTTATGTTGGACCTCAATATGGCACGAAGGGACCGGGCATGTGGCTCAGCACCTCCGCAGACCTGACGAGCTGGACGGAGCCCAAGCTGGTCGTCGGCCCGCAGTGGGGCTGGGAAGGCCAAAAGATTGGCGGGTCTGCGCCGCCTTTGCGTACGGAGGCTGGATGGTTGGTAAGCTACCATGGCGTGGATCAGGCTGGCTGTTACTGCACTGGTTTTCTGCTGCTGGATCTGCATGATCCCACGCAGGTACTGGGCCGCACGCGGGAGCCCGTGCTCCGCCCAACGGCGTATTACGAGCGCGTGGGGTTGGTCATCCCGAACGTTATCTTTCCCTGCGCAAACGTCATTCGTGGCAACGAACTGTTTCTCTATTACGGGTGCTGCGACACGGCGATTGCGTTGGCAACGTGCCGGGTTGACGATCTGCTCGACATACTCCTGACCCCGTAGGCATCACCCACCATGGGATGAACGGCGCGGATCATCGCGTTCTGATCCAGGGCGTCAGAACCTGTCTGAGTCTGGACCTTTCCGAGCTTGGGTTTGAATTCCATGCTCCATGGTGGTCAGGGCTCTCTTCCCAACACGCTGACGGCAGCCTTCCGCCAATCGCGGTAACTAAGACCTTCTGAGACTGCATCAATTCCGTACGTGTCACATCGTTGAATGAACCGGCAGAGTATCGGACCATATGTGGCACCCAATTTTGTATTCAGTGGCTCCACCGTTTTTGGAGGACCGTCTTTTTCCTGCACGGCGTTTTGAATGCGATCCCACACGGGCTGAATCGCGCAGCGATAGACGGTGAGCGAGGCCTTTTCTACCCGCGCGCGTACCCCGTCACTCTCCGCGCGGCTCTCTGCTTTGTCAAAGAGGGCCAATCCGACGCGCGCGAAGTCCTCATCAAGGCCATAGGAGGACGGCTGCTGACTGCATTGTGGCTCAAGTCCGCTTTGTTCTGCCCTGTCATGTATGTAGTCGATCCATTCCATAATAGCCGGGGCGGCCTTGCCGTAGTGGAGGGTGACGAACTCATCGATAAGCTGTTCGCCATCCCTGCTTGGGTCCCACAGGAGATGACTTATCAGATAGTGCCGCAGGTCGGAGAGTTCGCTACCAAAACCGTTCCATGCCCCCTGCATCAGCACGCCGCATACATTGTTGGCCGCAAAGTAACGGATGTCTCGGTCAAGTTTGCGTAAGTTTGCACAGGGGAGCAGGTAGTTGCGGAAACAGACGTTGTAGTGCCAGACGTAAATGTTGCTGCACATATCCGCCCAGCCTTCCAGATCATTGCAGAACGACTTGTTCTTGCGGCAGGTGGGATCGTCTATGGCTTGGAACTGTGAGGATTCAAAACTGCAGAGCTGGATTTGCACGTTTGGGCGTGGCACGGTGATTTCAGGAGGGGACCGCGAGTACCTGTAGGCGAGCGTTCCTACCATCATGCCAGGATGCTGGGTTGCCACGACATCTGCCACCGCGTTCACGGCCTTCAGAACGGAGCCCATATGACTGCCTTCAGCATCATCAATGGCAAGGCAATGGGTACACTCACAAAATAAAAGATTGTCATTCTGACTCACCGAGATGTTCATCACTCCCGGTAAACGCTTTCTGTCCTTCTCGATTTGTGTGAGGGTGTTCTCTCCGAGGATTCGTATAACTTCTGGATTGGAGAAACAGGGCTCGGTTCCCTCCCAAGCCCAATCTCGGCCCCCGACATCCCACCGCCTTTCTCCACCCCTCAGCGCGTAGTATTCCGGGTGTTCTTTTCCGTACCGGCGCGTGGGAAGCAGACTCTGAACGCTGTGGTTGAGCAATCGGTAGCGTGTGGTACCTCCGTACCGATCAAGGTTTTGAATATTTGCGTTGTTCCGCAGCCTCACCGCAAAGGCTGTGTTACGATTTTCGCCGTAGTAGGAACAACGGAACTCGAACGGGGGTCGGTAGAGTCTCACGCTTGGCAGGACGATCTTTGCTTCTTCGAGTTCCGGCACATAGGTGTGGTTCGCCGTAAGAAAACGTATGCCGAGTTCTGCCTCGAGAAATGAATAGACCCCGTATAATGTTCCGCGTGGGCGACCCCCTGCTATGCAGATGTATCGTTTTGAGATGACAATCCGAAAATCCTCGTCTCCGAAAGTTGCCCTATCAAAAAGGCTTTCGGCTTCTGGCATGGTGTCGCTAATCCCGATGAAAACATGTTTGCCCCAGCGTCTCGGTTTTTCTACCACGGGAAGCGTTACTCCCGTGGCCTGTTGAACGAAATTTGTGAACTCAGTCGCTGCATAGCGTTCACTGGGGATGGCATTTGTTGCCACGACCACATGCCATCCGTTCATCGAAGCCAGATTGATCCCGCGCCCCGATGCAAATACGGGGAGCAACAGGATGGCGAGTGTTACGAATCCTCTCTTCAGTCGAATATGCATGATTACGGGTTTCCCTTCAGAAAAAGGTTGCAGGGTCCTTGAAACGGAGATTTGAAATCCTCAGTAGTGTCATGAGTGGAAACTCTACGCCTAACTTCAGTTTTAGGCAACATGGTCGTGGTGACGCCGTTGCTGATATTGTTCCCATTTACTCGGATTTTTGGGTTGACTGGAAAGGGGAGTAAATCGCATGCTGATTAAGTTACTCAATAGGTTCTTTCTTGGTGGTCTGTGAATAGGGGAGGCATATGAAAAGGGATTGCTCTTTAGGGGTCAAGGTGGATCCTACCACCGGACAGCTTCTTGTGGTGCATGATCAGGATCTGGATCTGCCGTGTTTTGAATCTGAATCTGGAGCTGAGCTTTGCCTTAATGATGTGCCATTGAACACGTCGCTGATTGAGGTGCAAGAAGCAAAAGGTGAGCATCTCACGATCATGGAGGCGCATGCGCGAACCGCTTATGGCGCCGGTGTGACAATGCGGGTACGCCGTATGCTGTCACGAGGCGGTGTGGGGCTACGCGCCGGAATTCGAAATTCTTTTCATCTTCGCTATGAGGTCACACGCGTGCCCAATCGTGTTGAAGAAGCGCAGCTTGACTACAATTGGCAACCCCCGATTGAAGCGCCCCTGCAGCTGGATAGTCTAACCGTTCTGAATGCCCCTACGAATTGGTTTGGCCCGAAAACACGCATGCGTAGTATTGCAATCGGCGGTACTGGTCCTCGTGAACACGTTAGCTTGGAAGACGGTCTCGTCGCAGACGTGGTCCCTTGGCTTCAAACGAGTTTCCGCACGGAGTTTCCTGGGCAGCTATCGGCAAATGGGGCTCTCTACTATCACCCCGAAACCGAACAGTGGGTTTGGGTCCTGGTCCGGCGACCGACGACGACGGGGCGTATCTTGTTTGATACCCATCGGCAAGCTTACCGATTCGGATACCACATGGACTTTCCCCTACAGGAAGAGATCTTTACTCCTGCTGTGTCCATCTTTTGGGGGCAGGGCATGGTTGAAGCGGATCGTCTTCTTGCTTCGCAGTTTGACCTCTATGAGGAGCCGCCAGAATGGGCTTGGAACACGACTTGGTTTTGGTTGCATCCCGCTTGGACAAAAGATGTGAACTATGAGCGTGCCGCAGATGTGGTGAAACTGTTGTCGGGGGATTGTGGTGTAAACGGGTTTGGGCTGATGGCGCATGACGTTCCGCTGTCCGGAAACGATATTGATGTCGGTTCACCTGCACCGAGTCCAGTGCTCGGCGGGAATGTAGGGATGCGGCACCTCGTGTCGGCAATTCGGGAATGCGGTGCACACAGCTATGCGTGGATCAGTCGGCATGGTCATCGGCCTGATACCATGGATTTTAATCCTGACTGGTCGATACGTGGTGTGGATGGTCGGCCCATTCGCCTGAGGAATACTCCTGACTCTGGTGTCAACCTCGATATTGTGAATCCAGCGGATCCTGATTTTCAGGCCTACATCTGTCGTTGGATTCAGTATTACGTTCACGTCCTGGGAATAGACGGGCTATTCTGGGATTCTGGCTTTCAATCCGTTCCGCCGGACTTTGGAAACAAATCCTATCTTCGTTTTCCGGGGGAAACCAATGCCCGAGCAGGGCAATTCTACGAACGGATTCTTCGCTACGGTCAGAGCCTGAGTCCCGATTTCTTTATGTGGGTGGAAGGGCTCTCGCTCGATATGCCGATGAACTTCTTTTCTGTTGATGCCCGCTCACATGGTGAGCATTCTGGAAATGAGTTCATGCAACGTCTCGCCCACCTCGGGCCCAAGCGACTCATGTGGCGTTCAGCCTGGCCACACGATCTGGCATCCGGTTTTGTTATGCTGAACCCAATGAATGATGTGGGGCGGTCAATGGCGGACTACAAGGCAATCGCACGTGATCCCATGAATCAATGGGTTTGCAAGACGGTGCGTGAGCGTGGCGTGCGGCAGGCGAGAGGGGTGGCAGATGGTATCAGCCGTCTGGATGAGTTTGTGGTCGTCAGTCCTGGGCAGCAGAAGCGTATTCTGTTATCCGATTCATCGGGGAAACAGCTGTGTCATGTAATTTCTGGTGTCACGGTTTCAGGGACCCAGGAAGAGAATGGGATGGCTTTTGATCTCCCCGAAGAGGGTGCTTACAGCTTCTAATTTGCCGTGGATGCTTTTGGGGAGGGGTTGTTGATGTCGCCGGAAACTCGTATGTTTGAAAATTACTGGATGGTAGAAGGTCGCCGCTTGTCGTTTTCCTGTGACGAATTGACTGTCGATTCGAGTCTCCCCTCTGGAATAACATCCCTGCAAGTCCGGGGGCATGAGTTTCTGCATGCGGGAGAAGGGGCTGTCAGTATGACCTTTCGTCGGCCGGATGGGTCCTTTGTCCTCGGCTTTCACAGTCTTGATAATATTGCCCTTGGATCCGACATGGGTCGCCAGGGGACAGTTGCCGATGGGATGTTTCGACTGAGCTGCATCACGGGATGGACGCTTCCTGAGTTTGAACTTTACGCGGGGTTCAACGATCCTGCCGATCATGATCTGGTGATATTTTTCCACGACGGCGTGCGAGCGCTTCGTTTCACGCAGCCGGGATCAGCGATTTCGATCTCGGACCGGATGGTGGATTCCACGTCGCCGTTTGACCAGCTGGAAACCGGTGAGGAAGTGGCCGTTGTGCATACCAGCGGAATGGTCTTGCGCATGACCATGCCCTCCGGCCTTTCTGCCGGTATGATCATGGCTCCAGATGGAGTCCCTCGACTTGCTGCGGTGATCCCTTGCAAAGGCATGGCAGCCAACACCATTGCATGTCGTTATGACGTCAACTGTGCCAGCGATGCCTTGACTGTGCTTCCCGAGTTTCATGTAAGCAGTCCGAGAATGGGCCACGGTGATCCCGGATATGAGCCAAGGTTACATGGCCCGTGGGCCCTGTACGAGAAGGACGAACCCCTTGACTACCGAGTGTCATTTGGTTGGATGGGGGGCAGCCCCTTCTGCGGTAAGGTGATTGTCGAAGTGCGCCATGCTCTTGGGACGCTGGACTTTCGGGCTGAAGTCGTTCCCGAGCTTCTGGAGAATTTGAATGGCATGTCTCTGTATCGTGCCCTGTTACGCCCTGAATTCAGCCTGCCGGGCGTGAGCGACGTTAATGTCTATCTGGTCGATGAGGCGAATGTCGTTATTACGACGGAACGCCTGCGAGTCCTGTATGATTGGCCCGACTTTTCAGGACGCTACAATCCCCCTGCAGATCTGAAGGCGTTTTGGGAGGGAACCTTATCTGAACTCGCCGCAATTCCTCTCGAGTCCAAGGTTGAAGAAACTCTCTTTAAAGATGATCCGGAATGGGTCCTCGAACACGTGTCATTTACGGCGTGGCAGGGCAAGCGGATGCATGCCTGTCTGTACATTCCCAAGCACACACCAGGGCCTCTTCCTGTGATCGTCTGCGCCCATCCGGGTATAAAAGGATTTGGCGTTAATCATCGCGCCGACGGGGTCTACGGTTCCGAAGTGACTGCTGACCCACGCTTCGTGACAATCGTGCCATTGATCCGGGGGCACCATCCCGATGCCGATGACATTCCTTTCAATCCGCCCTGGTGGGGTCCGGTAGATAACCGGGACCGTTATGTGGCGAGGCGTTGGTATTGCGCTATGGTCCGTGCATTAGACTATTTGGACACGCGTCCTGAATTGGCCGATATGAGCCGTGTTATCGCAAAAGGGGGAAGCCAGGGGGGGGCGTTGGCATTGGTGACGGCCGCATTGGACAGGCGGGTGACGTTGTGCCTCTCTGAATGTCCCTCGAACTGTATGTGCCCTAACGCGCTGCAGTCCTTTTCGTATCAAACGTTCGGACCTACCATTGCGCAGATTCCCGCCGGGCAGACATTGGACGATTTACGCACCACCTTGAGTTACTACGATCCCGCCAATATGGCCCCTTGGGTTTCTTGCCCGACTTTGATTTATTTAAACGTCGGTGACCTTACCGTGCACAGTGCGGGTGGATTGAGTGTCTTCTTGAATCTGGTTGGAATACCCGCTGATAAGAAGTGGTTCTGCCCAGGTGTTAACGGCAGTAAACACACGGGATCCAGAGCGGGTGACCAGAAGGTCGAAGCTCTCATGGATGATGTGATTGCAGAGCGAATGCGCAGCATGGGGGGGCGGAAGGAAAATGGAAAGAAGGAGAGCGTAAGATGACAAGACTGATGGGATGGATGTGTCTTTTCTTGCTGGTTGCGCTGGTCGGACCTCTCAAGGCGGCAGCCGACTACTACGTTGATTTGGATTGGACCGGTGCAACCAATGGGACTGAAACGGAGCCTTACACAACCCTGAGTGCTGCGGTGGTTCCATTTGTAGCAAACGGAGGGAGCGTACTGGTCGCTGGTGGGGTCTACAAGTCTGTTTCGGAAGGCGGCTATGAGAATTTCGGGATGAACGGCTACGATATTGGGGTCAGTAACAAGGCAGGTGTATGGCAAGGGGGATATGCCGGTTGGGACGGAGTGAGTAGCTTTGACTGGACGGAGGCGTCGCGCACGTATCCAACTTCGACCAATGGTGATGAAGTGTCCATGACCGTTGTGGATCTGACGAACGCCAACTCGCGCGCTTTCTGTTTCTCCCAATACGGTGTGAATATTGATTTTGAAGGATTCCTGTTTCGCAACTCGAGCGTGACACAAAGCGCGTACAAAGGTGGAGCGTTGTTCATGAATGGCGGTATGCAGTGGCGGCTGTAGCGAATTATAGCGACGCGATCGTTGAATGCCGATACGTCACAATTGCTGACAACATCGGTGGTGGCGTTAAATCCCACTGCAACTCGAGTGGTACGGGGGGGTATGAGGCCTCACTGGTCCTGTCTAATTCCATTGTGGCCAACAATGGTGCTGTTGGCGTTGTGACAGAAGATCTAACGCCCACGATTGACTACAACGATGTCTACGGTCACAGCACCAACTATTATGATCAGGCAGTCGCGGGCTTACATGATATTTCCGTAGATCCAGAGTTCGTCGCCGCAGAAAATTATCACCTAGATGCCAATAGCCCGTGCCGCGACGCCTGTCTGGATATTGGGATTCCTTTGGATTTGGACGCATCAATCAGGCCGCAAGTTGATTCCTATGATATGGGGTGTTACGAGATGCCTGTTCCGCCCCCTCCGCAGGGGGGTGTGATGTGCATCAGGTAGTCCCTGTGTGGAAGGGAATGGCGCGTGCGGCGTTTGCGTGTTGTGACCCAGCAGTTCTCATTTTGGCATCCGAACAGCGGTCGGGACGGAGCCCGACCCTCCATTATCCAAGAAACGCCTTAGTTTTCGACACCTGGAGGGACGACCTCCGTGTCGTCTGTTTCGGAAAGATGCCAAAATAAGAACTGCGTGTTTTGACGGTGGTGAGCGTATTCTGGTAAACGCAAATGTGATAATGGCAAGGACCGTTTGATGACACATACAACAGTAACGAATTTACCGCTTGAATTCTTGTATGCGATTCCGTTGCGTGGTGTGGAAGTCCTGCATCTGGGGACGTCAATCCGTATGCGCTGGCAAGCAGGTGAGGCTTGCTCTGTACGCATCGTGCCTAATGCTGATGGCGATGTGCAGTTGGCAGGACCTCGCCATCTTTGCATGACTCTGGGGGGGACGGTTGATACGGAAATTCCTGTCACAATTCGCTCCCGACTGCAGGGGAGCGGATGGTTGGCGAGCCATACGGAACTGTGGTGCGATCATGCTGTGGAGTCTGGCAAGGTCACCCTTGAAATTGACACCACCGAATTTCGCCTTTGCCAGAATGAGGGGTGCGCTGATTTTTTATTGTTGGAATGGCAAGCGGCGGCATCCGGTCAATTTACGATTACTGATATGGGTCTTGAGGAGCAGAGCGGTGGCGAATTCTTTGCGCCCCGAGTCGATCGTTTTGGTCAGCGGGTCGGCGGCTGTTGGCGTGGCAAGGTCTCGTCGGATGCAGAGCTGAAGGCGGATGCGGAGCTCACACTTCCAGAGCCCGTATCCGATCAAGATTCATTCGGAGGCTGCTCACGGGGGGGGACGGATGAGCCCACTGGATATTTTCATGTAGAGAAGGTTGGTGATGCTTGGTGGTTTATCACTCCTGAGGGCGCCCCATTTCGGAGTTTTGGTGCCTGTTGCGTCAGTGCCGGGGTTCTTCGGAATGTAACGAGTGGTCGAGAGGAGTTGTATGCAGAGCTCCCTCCCCGAGAGGGCCTTTTTCTCGGGGCCTGGGAGGGCGCGCTTCCTGGTTGTGACCTTTTACCGGAGATTCACCCTCTGTCGTCCTTTGGGGGCGATACTGATAGTAGCATTGTTAATTTTTACATTGCCAATCTCATGCGTAAATGGGGCAAGGACTGGTTTTCTCGGTGGGGGGCGACGACTGTGGCTCGTTTGAAAGGTTGGGGCATGAATACGCTTGCTTGCTGGTCCGATCTGGATTTGGCGGCCAAAGCCGACATGCCTTACTGCGTGCCTGCCGATCGCCTGTGCCCTGGCAGTTTTGACGATCTGCTCCCTGGCGAGGATGCTGCACCCTTCCCGTTGCGGACCGTCCCTGATGTCTTGCATCCGGATTTCGAAGGTCGAGCGCAGGGATGGTTTGAGGGGCTTTCCGCATTTAGGGAGGATCCTTATCTTCTCGGCTATTTTGTGGGGAACGAAGAGATGTGGTGTCTTTGGCAATCCCCATTTAGTTTCCCCGCACATTGGGAGAGCCGCCGTATATTCATTCAGGAATTGAGGGAATGCTATGGGTCTATCACAAAGCTGAACACAGCATGGAACTGTCGGTTTGGAAGCTTCGACCAGTTGGCCAACTTTCGGCATGCTGAGAATCCACCTGGACTCACGGATGAAGGCACGCAGATCTGTGACGCGTTTATGCGGCGTTTTACTGAAAAATATTTTCAGGTCATACGGCGTGAGTTACGCGCCGTGGATCCCAATCATCTGTTCCTCGGGTGCCGCTTTCTTGCCTTGCCGCCACGTTCTTGCATTCTTGAAGGGGCGTGGCCATCCATGGACGTGGTCAGTATCAATTGGTATATGTGGCGTAAGCAAACGGTAGAGGATGTCGGTGAATTCCTGGGCAACTGGAATCGTTTGTGTGGTGGCAAACCCTTGGTGATTAGTGAGTATGCATTCACGGCCACTGATGAACGTCTGCTGGCGTGTCACCTGCCGCATTCTGACCAGACCGCACGGGCGGAGATGACGGAGCAGTTCTCGCGGGCCTGCTTTGCTTTGCCTTTTGTTGTGGGCATGCACTGGTTTCAATACGTTGATCAACCTATTTTGGGACGCAGTCTGGGGGATGGTGAGCGTGGCAATTTTGGATTGGTTGATGTCTGTGATAGACCTCACCTGGAGGTGACCCAAGCCTTGAAGCGGATTGCATTGAGTATGTACAGTGAGGTTGATGATGGTTAGTTGTAGTCTAGAGGGGGGCTCGACGGCGTCCCGGCGCCGGATTATTCAAGGTGGAAACGATTTCAGGAGCGCCAGCCACTCGGAGAGTGACGCGTACTTAAGTAGCCACCACTCATCGAGTGGTCGTCCGATATTGTGCTTGATTTTTAGGCTCGTAGTTTAGGGAGATGACATTATGAAGATATTGATGGATACGGATATAGGGACAGATTCAGACGATGCAGTGTGCCTCGCTTATCTGTTGGTGCAACAGGAATGTGAGTTGCTGGGCGTGACGACATTGGGGCCAGATGCGGCCATTCGTGGTGACGTTGTACGTACGCTTTGTTCTCACCTGGGGCAGCCCGACATTCCCGTAGCCTCAGGTGCTGATGTGCCTATCCTGAGCAACCGCTACTGGTCAGGTCACCAGGTGAATCATCAACGAATTCTTGCATCCCCGCCACGGCCGCGTCCATCGCAGCCTGCGGCAGCCATTGAGTTGATGCGTTCAGTCATTCGCTCGAATCCTGGAGAGGTGACTCTCTTGACCTTGGGCCCCTTGACTAACGTGGCGATGCTGGCATTGCATGATCCGGAGTGCATGCCGCTGTTGAAAGCGGTCGTCAGCATGTTTGGTGTTTATCCGAATGATCCTGAGAACCCACGGTGTGATTGTAATACGATGTTGGACCCCGCGGCGGCTCACGTTGTTCTCTCCCGTGAACTCCCTCAGCAGATGATTGTCAGCGAAGTTTCCGGGATCGACATGCAGTTGACTGAGGCAGAGGTGGATGCCTTGTTTTCCAGTGACACTCTCCTTCCTGTGCATCGGTGCTGTGATGCGTGGATGGAAAAATTGGGCGGCCCCGGTGGATTATATGATCCGTTTACCGCGGCGTGCATGCTTGACCCCTCGTTCTGCTCCTATGAGCAAGGTCGGCTTGATGTCAAATTCAGCGACCACGATTTGGCCCGGGGATTTGCATTCGAGGGAGGTCAGATGTCCGGATGGACCTCGTTTTCTCCTGACCCGAGCGGCCCCCATCGCATGGCAATTGTTCATGACCTTACACGCTATCGCCAGCATCTATATGACACATTCGCGAAAGCAAACCATTAGGAGATGTCGATGACCACTCTATCAACAGTTCAGAATGGGCCGCAATTTGCGCCCGTTAGCATTCGCAACGGCTGGAGACCTCCTCGCTACGTGGTAGGAAAAATAGACGCGTCAGTACCCGATGTATGGGATTCGATATCCCCCGTCTGCATACTCACCGATATGCAGGGCGAAGAGGTATACGCTTCGCATCCCGAGTTGTGCTTGGCCTGGGATGATGCCCATATCTACTTGAGAGGTAGATTGGAAGGATCTGAGACGGATCTCACCGTCTTCCCTGAGCGCGCCCCGGACAACCCCCACTTCTGGGAGCAGGATCACATTGAGTTTCGTCTTCTGCGTCCAGATGGTGTGCAGGTACAGTTCATTCTTGTTCCGGATGGTCGCGTGTTCAGTAACCTCGGGCTGCAAAGTCAGGATGGGGCATTTAGAGTGGAAGCCCAGTGTGACCGGCGATCCTTTACGACGAGTCTCTGTATTCCTTTCGCTGCCATTGGCTTCGATCCTCCTCGCGGTGGTGATGTTCTCAGGGGGCAGCTGGCTTTTGTCAAGTGGTGTGGGGATTGCCCTTCGTTCATGTGCTTTAGTGCGAATGATCTGGGATTTCCGCAGGCTGAACGCTTTGGTGAGTTTGTCTTCACTGATTCACAGCGCATTCGCCTGACCCATGCATCATGCGAACACCGTAAGCTTTCTCAGGGGGCGAATTTGATGGAACTTACTTTTTCTTCTGCGCCTGTCGCTGAAAAAGTATCCGTCTCACTCGTGGGCGCTGACGATCAAGCGTGTACTGTCGATGTTCCGGTTAAGGGGCAACGTGCGGAGCTCAGTCTTTCTCTGGCGCATCCGAGATTTACGCATGCCACTATCGCCGCACATGGTGCCGACGGCGCGGATGTGCTGGCGGCCCTATCTCTTAGGGCAACGTGTCCTCAAACGATAGGGGCCGATGTCAGGCCGCACCCGCGCCTTCAGTTCGACCATGCACTTGTAACTCGTATTCGTTCTAACCTAGATGATCCCATACTCTCCACGATCGTGGATATGGCGAAACTCTCGTCGACCGAGCGAGAGAACTTTCCGGACGATTTGAACCCCGATGATCCGCAAACCTACGATTTGTCTACTGAATCGGCAGACTGGTTTCGTGTCTGTAGTGAGTCTCTTCTTGGGCAAGGTGTCGCCTTGCCGCATTCTGCAGCAGGCTACATCTGGGGGCTCGTGGCACCTGTCGCTGAGGCCGCGGTAAGAGCTGTGGTGGAAAGTGTTGATGGGCTGCCTGATCAACTTGCTGTTGTCTGTGACGCATTTAACGCGCTTCTGAGACGTGAGGATTTCTACAATCCTGAAGTGTTTGCGAATCTGGGGTTATCGGCTGTTGGTTATGCATTACTGACTCGCCGCCAGGAGGATACGTTTACTCCGGGTGAGCTTGCAAAACTCAATCGTATGTTGCTCCAATCAGCCATTGAATGCATCCATGTCTTTGGAAAAGACAATACCGTTCGTCCCGCTGAGTGTTTTGATCGGTGGCTCATCACGGGCAACGATCAGCTTATTAGTGACGCCTCTCACTGGGCCGATCTGGCATCAAGGCTCTATTTACCGGATCGGCATACACATTTGCATGAGGGGGGGGTGGCGAGCCGGCTTGCTCTGGCCTATGATGGGTTTGCCCCCTATTTGTCCATGTCACAACGTGAAGCATGGGTGCGTTTGGCTGGTATCTTTCTTGATCAGTACATCCTGACGTCACGTGAGCATGCCTGGCCCGTTACCTGTATGCCCAATGCAAACCCGGTTGGGAATGGTGGGTGTGGGTTGTTGGCACTAGCATTTCTGGGAGAGCACCCTCTTGCCGAAGAGGCCCTCTATTGGGCACGTAAACGTGTATGGACGTGGTTGGACTATTGCAGTGGCGCTGATGGGGGCAACACGGAAGGATTACAGTATTGGCAGTACGGCAGTGAAAACTGTCTGCGCTTTGCTGAAGGCCTTGAGAAAGCACTGGGTACCGATGACGGTATTTTTGACCATTCGGCTTTCACCAAGGCGATGAACAACATTCGAGTGAGTCTCTGTAACGATGGATGTCTGCATGGTGTAAACGACACCATTCCGATGCCGATAGGAATGGGACTCGCCTGGTTCTGTGCGCGACGCTATAAGGATCCGTTCGCGCTCTGGTACGGCGATCACGCGTATCATACCTATCAGGCCATGGAGAAAAGCGGTCGCTTCCCTCATTACCGTGATGGCTTTGCATTAAAATGGAGTTGGCGACCTGAAAATGCCGCTCTGCTGGTGGATCGCGAACAGCCGCCTTTGCCGACCTCTTTTGTCATGCGTGATATCCAATATGGTATTCTGCGATCTGGGGCTGAGTTCGACTGCGCCTACACGGCAGGCTTTAAAGGCGCACGACCTCCCTATAGCCATCACAATCAGGCGGACGCTGGTGCATTCTGGATTGACTATCGAGGAGAGCGGCTGCTGATCGATCCCGGCTACCATAAAGATGCGCCGACGGACCACTGCCTTCCTCTTGTTGATGGTCGCGGTCCCGCTGTGCCGGACAGTTATACGGCTGAAATCTATTCAGAACGGGAGGGGCCTGGCTGGCGTTACCTGGCGATTGACTCGACACCCGCATACCAAGGGGCGGCTGAACGCGTGCGTCGGCATATGATCATGTTTCCCAATATAGGAATTGTGATCGTCGACGACATCGTGGCGAGCAGGGACGCTCCCGGCGTGGTCACTGCCCAATTTCAAGCGGGTGGGGAGACCTCAGACATCTCGACCGATCACGCGGCCTTCGGAATTATTGGCACGAGTGCCTCCCTTCGTGTGGACCTGATTGGCGTCGATGGTCAACTTTCTCTTGAGGAGGAACGCAGTTTACATGACACGCACTGGGGATACTGTTTCGCCACTTGTCGCATGTTTCCCGTTCAGTTCGTCTATCAGGCAGGGGCTGGTGCGTTGATTACTGTTGTGCAGGATGTTGCGTCGACGTCGCTACTGACGCCATCACTCTTAGGGTCTCGTCTGAGTGTGGCTGGGTGCCAGGTTGATCTTGTCGGGTTTTGACCGGCGCGTGCGGTGACTATTGCCTTGGCGTCCCATTCATAGACTAGGATAGCGACTCCTAGTCGACGCTCACTTATCCGATCGACCATGGAGAAGGCACGAATTCCGAATAATCAAAAAAATAGTTACAGCTTTCTTTGGATAGATGCTCTGTCCCTATTCTCTCACTCACTCATTGCTTGTCTGTGGACACCAGCACGTCTCCTCGGGCAGTATCCAGTCGCTCGTCCCCCCGAAGCGGAGGAATTCACTGCCAGACCCGGTTGCTCCTATGGCCACATGGTTCCATGAGTGCTCCCGGAGAAGTTGGATTGGGACTTCGAAACCATGGGTCCACAGGACGTCCTTGAGTCGCTCCCTATTCGGGCCGGGTGAGTGGTGGAAGTCCCAACCCCCGAGCTCTCCCACAGAAAAGCGCGAGCCGTTGACGTCGATGAACCAATCTCCGCCATCCTGGGGGACATTGTACTGGGCAATGCCCGAGGTGCAGCCACCTTCGCCGCAGAACGTGGCTCTCATTGATTTTGTTTCTGCCAACGATCCTATCCAGAATCTGCGTCGGAATGCCTGTCCCTGTTTGAGAACGAGTACTGGGGATGAGTGACTGGGCTGGCCCCAGACAAGGTCATAGCTTTTCTCTCTATGTGACTTGAAGCGGGGTTCAATCCAGCTGGGATAAACGGCAAGGGCATTTTGCGGCGTGAGGAATGTGGTCCATGGCTCTTCATTAAAGAGTCCGGTCGATGGGGTATATTGCATGATCGTCTTCTCCCAATACTTTCCCTTCTGTTTGTCGATAAACTCCCACTCCTCGCGGGTTGGATCGAGTAAGACATCGGCCAGCGAACCCCGCAGCATCATGTTGCCGCCAGCTTGGGCGAAGTCGGTGACGTTATCGATCAGGCACCAGCGGTCTTGGAGCCACGCTTCGACCATCATGTGATCGACAATCTGGACCATGCGGGTTGGCACTCCTATCGTGGCGCAAAGTGCGCAGAGGGCAGGGGCGCATCCTGCACACCAGCTACCGTATATCAACGCTGTCGTCGGGTGTGACCACGGCATTTCCCGGCTGAAGTTATTGCCGCCGGGCTTCTGGATGGTATAGCGGAACGTCCAGATGTCCTCTGCCAGGGCGTGGACCCTATCCCAGATCGGATCAGCTGGGTGAATGCCTTTTCCCTGGAACACAAGGTCACGATGTTTTTCCCAGAATCTCCAGTCTTGCTGTTGTGTATCAAAGAAGTGCGACTGATCCGGTGGGTCATCTCGGGTCGGTATTACAAATGGTGGTGGCGTTTTGGTGTGTGGACACACATGCAGCGAGTGGTGAGCATAGCGTTGTCTTCCCAAGCGCTGCCATTGTGCGGATTGTCCCTCCTTCGGTCGTAGCTCCGCGCCAGCAATCTCGGATCCTGCAGAGGTGCGGGTCTCCTCAATGTGGATGGATGGGCTGAGCACGATCCGTCGCTTGAAGCTGCTGCCTTGTTGGACCGTTTCAAGTGGAAGCCAATTGCCTGGCATCTCGTTCATGTCGCCGTCTCCTTCCGTCGTTCTATACCCCCCCCTGGCATCCAGTAGTCAGTGCAACCGTGTCCGCTGGTCGGCGGGGGAATTCGTCTTTGTGTTGCTTGTTGAGGATCAGAATGGCGTGCAGAGGGCGACATGGCAAGCGGAACCTAGTGATGCAATGCGATCTGGTTCCTCCGCCTGGCTACGATAGATGTTTTTGGTGAGAAGCAGGATCTGTTGCCATTTGAGGAAGCGAGATGTATGGGCACAACACAACGCGTGCGCTCATGGGGTATCTGGCTGATAAACCTACCTGTAATTTTGACAGCAAGACGGGGGTGGAGATCGTTGAGTTGCTGCACGAGTTGAACCGCGAAGAGGGCGTTACCATCATCTTTGCCACGCACGACTACAAGTATAGTCTGTTAACGTTAGAACATATAAAAACCCAATTCGTTGTCAACCCCGTTTACTGATAGAGTCGCACGTGACTCCTGTGCACCTGAATTATCGGTTGTCAGAACAAAAGAAGTGTGACGATCCTTTTTTGATAGGCACGGGTGATCTAAGAACGCTATGTTTAATCAATAAGGGTGTGGCCGCATGGACAGACTACGGCGGAGTTACTAATTTGGCGGCCTGGATCTGTCGCGTTGGAACCGAACACTGAAGGGGGGATGCGATGACTACAGATGCGGGGTGGACACTGACCCAGACAGGCTATGACACCGAGACGTCCCGTGCGTACGAAGGTCTGTTCACTCAGGGCAGCGGATACTTACACACGCGGGGATCGCTGGAGGAGTCTATAGCGTCGGCACCGCAGAATACGACCTACTTGCGAATGCCTGCCAATGTCACTGCCGAGACTTTCGCATCCACACCGGTGAAGTGGGGAACCTACGTCCCGGGTCTGTTCGGTCCGCACCCCACCTTGAATTCCGAAATGATCAACCTGCCCTGGTTTCTCGAGTTCGCCCTCGAGGTGGAAGGCGAAAAGCTGGATATGAGCAAGTCGGCCGTGCGTCGGCACGTGCGTACACTTGACATGGGCTCGGCAACTCTGACTCGTACACTTGAATGGCAGACGAAGAGTGGCGCGACGCTCGCCGTTACGTACGAACGCTTCATCTCAGCTGTTCGGCCCGCGCTTTCAGTACAACGTGTGACCTTGCGGGCGGACCGGATGGTTGAGGTGACAGCCAGAGCCGGCATTGATGCGGACGTGCGCACCAACGGTTTTGATCATTTCACGAAGATCGTTTTCACGCAGGAGGAATGCGGAGGGAGCTGCACGGTGGAAACCAACGGTGGCGACTCCTGTTCGATGCTTTCGCGTGTTCACGTCCCTGACGGTGAGGTCGTCAATGCCCGGGTGGAGGCTCGCCTGCTGAGCATGGACGCGTCTTTGTCTGTGGTACCAGACGTTGCTCTAGTGGTGGAAAAGCGCACGGCTGTGGCCACCAGCGTGGATCTAGAGCTGCGTACGGTGCAAGAAGTCCTGGACGAAGCCGCGGCGCTATCCTACGACGCTCTGCATCAGGAACACGCCGCGCGGTGGGCCGAACGCTGGGACGGTGCCGGGGTCGTGGTTGAGGGCGACGACAGGACGCAGAACGCCCTGCGCGCAAGCATATTTCACCTGCTGCGCAGTCACGTCACGGGTGACTCGCGTGTTGCCGTGGATGCCAAGGGGTACGCGGGCGATGCCTACTATGGCCGGTTTTTCTGGGATACTGAGATGTACCTAATGCCGTTCTATCTCTACACCGATCCCGAGCGCGCCGGAACATTTGCAGATTTCAGGGTTCGGTCGCTCCCGGCGGCGCAGGAGAATGCGCGTGCGTACGGGTATCCCGGTGCCCGTTTCCCATGGGAGTCGGACAAGCAGGGCAATGAATGCTGTCCTTGCTGGCAGTACATGGACCACGAAATACACATCACGGCAGATGTCGTATATGGCCTTGAGCATTGCGCCGCTGTACTCGGGTGGGGCGCACTGCGAGCGAAGACGGTTGAAACGGTCGTTGAGGCGGCCAGATACTGGATGGCGCGTATGGACATACGCGCAGGGGAGAGTCATCCGAGCCTTCTTGGCGTCATGGGCCCCGACGAGTATACCCCCATCAGCAGCAACAACGCCTACACTAACTGGATGGTAGCCCGTGCCCTGAGGCTGGCGGCAGAACTGGGCCCACAGGGAGGCGCTTCACGCGAGGAACGCGAGGCTTTTCGGGCTGCCGCGGACAGCCTTCCCATTCTACGGGATTCGATCAACCCCAACTTGATTCTTCAATGTGAGGAATGGCCTCAACTGGCCGAACCCGACTACGAGAGTCAATGGCCCGGTCGCGAAGGATGCTATGTGGCTGCTGTGAGTCAGGAACGTCTGTACCGGACCAAGTGCCCGAAACAGGCCGATGTTATCATGCTGCAGACACTCTTTCCTCTGGACTTTACCGACGCCGAATGCCGCGCAGCCTGGGATGAGTATGTGCCCTATACCACCCATGACAGTTCGTTGTCGGTGGGGATTCATGCGCTCATGGCCTTGCGCCTGGATATGCGGGATGCGGCGTACGAGTACTTCCAAAAGGGCCTGTACAAGGATCTTGACGTTAAGGGGGGCGGGGCGGAGGATGGCATTCATATTGCCGGTTGCGGTTGCAATTGGATGGTTGCCATCTTCGGCTTTGCTGGCCTGCTATCGGCTCTGCAGAGCAACACTCTGAGCCTGCATCCCCGACTGCCGCGGCAATGGTCACGCTTGGCGTTTCCGGTCATGTGGAAGGGCTCCCCGGCCTACGTCTCCGTGATGGCTGATGGAACCACGGTGACAAATAGAGGCGATAGGGACCTCGCAGTATCGGTTTGGGGCGAACAACGCATCCTCCCTGCTGGACAGCAAACGAAGTGGTAGCATGCTTTCGCTGTAACAGATCGTGGCCCATTCCCAGTTCGAATAGGTCAGCACTCAGTGGTATCCGGAATCGCAGTATTCGATGATGATGTACCAGTCGGTTCTTGCCGGCTGCCTGTTTTTGTCCCTTCATGCGCCATCGCGTTTACCAGTCTAGGGCAACGCCCTAGGATTTGAACAAAAAGAGTTTAGCCCTGAAAGGGCGGGACATATCAAGCAGGGAGAAGACCATGGCCCAATCACTTTCGCACATTTTGCTGCACATACCCCTCAGCACCCAAGGATGAGAGGAAGTGACGAGAAGCTCCTCATTGCGTTGTGTGAAATGTGAAGACCTGCTCCTAAATTTCTCCCAAGAAGAACAAGAACCCGAGTAAAGCCAGAACGCTTTCTCTATTGTGTTCCGTGAGCGCTGTTGCCTATGATCTGTGTTAGGGTTTGATGTGTAAATGATTTAGAAAGGGGAGGAAACCGATGGCGGAGAATACCAATATAGGAGGCACGGATCAGAATCAACCGCATTTTCCGGAAGTCGACATTTTGGTGCGCACGCTTGGCTTGATCTTTAGCAACACACTTCTTTACGGTCTTCAGCATGGGGTCACAAAGCAGGCGACGGTAGACGGGTATCAAGTGTTGTGCAGATTGTTTAAAAAAACGTCTGAAGTGACATTTGACGTCAGTGAAGACTCCTTGCTCGTAAACAATAATAATGTCGACCTCAAGAATCCCCTCATGAAGACGTTTGTGACGCATCTTATGGAGCGTGAAATGACGAACTTCGGGTTGCTCAAAGGGATGCCTCGAGAGAAGTTCGATGAGCTTTTGGAAATTCTTATGGCAAAGAAGGAGGACCTGGAGAAACTGGGTGGATTTTCCCAGTTTGTGCAGGATGCCGGCATGGAGCACGTTAAAGCCAGAAAGATTATATATCGGCAGGTTTCCGATGACGAGATGGTGATTGCGAAAGGGTCCGGCGCGACGGATGGCAGAAGGACCGAGGATCAGATCCTGTCTTTTTTAAAAGGTGGCTCTGATGTGTCGGATGATGAGATGAGTAAGAGTCTTCACGTGATAGCCTCTGATGTCAACAAATTGACTGACATCATTATGGACGCCGCGGGAGCGGGTGGAACGGGTACCGCCGGTAAAGATGGCGATGGCGAAGGTGGTGGTGAAGGGGATGGTGGCTCAGGAGGGGAGGAAGGCCAGGCAAAGATCGAGGATTCTATTATCGGATGCCTAGAGCGGGCTTATGAAAGCATGCTTAAGGATCCCAGCACGAAGACCCAGAAGGGTCGCAAAGAGATGTCTAAGACTCTCGGGTTGCTGGAAAAGAGTTTGCTGACACGGCTGGACAAAATCGGGGTTGGAAAAGGTGACAAAACGGCTCTGGCTTTGAGCAGTGCGGTAGAGGGCATGCGGGACGAGTTGGCCATTGACGCGTTGGCATCCAATTATGCCAAGAAAAGATTGGCGATAGAAAAGGGCGAGGCCAAGATTCTCCGATTCATGAAGACTCGCGGGCTTGACGGTATCGAGAGCAGCGATCTTAAGGATAAGCTAGCGGAAGAAGGGCTTGGGCAGGAATCCTGGGAACGATTGCTGATGAAGAGCGGAGTTTCTGGAGAAATGACTCAGGCTGAGGGCGCTGAGGGTATGGCGACGGGATATCTGGCCCTCCTGGTTGCGAGTCTGGATGAGAAACTCGAGGCCTTTGCCGAACACGCAGAGCATGCGGAAGGCGGTGAAGGCGGCTCTGGTGAAGGTGGTGGTTTAGGTAATGTTGTCGGTCGGGTTGAAGACGAGATGCTGTCAGTGGTTGCCGGGATGGATGCGAAGCTCGATGATCTCGAGCAGGAGATAAAGAAAGATAACGAAGCCCAAGCTCAAGGCAAATCGACAGGGTTAACGAAAACAAAAATTCTGGCAATCCTGGCCGAGATTGTACAGGAATTCTGTCAACCTTTATCGGTGATGATGTGTGTAGTAGATGGATTGAAAGGCGGATCAATGGGAGAGGTTGAATCGTCGCAACTGAGTTTGCTGGAGTTGGCGTCACAGAGTGGAGACCGTCTGAAAGTACTTATCGACAAGGTCTCGGACATATCCGGTATGCCTGATGAGCTCAGCCCGGATGCCGAGATGATTTCCGACTTCTACAACAAATAAGGGGGACCGCTAGGGTCGGGTCTCAACAATCAACAGCAGGGATGTGTCTGAATCTTTTTGTTGAATGTTTAGACCTGACCTTTTAAGGGCTCTCTTGTTATGCGTCCTCCGTTGCTCTTGGAAACCGTTGTTCATCCAAGTCGAACGGCGGCTGTTGTTGAGCAACGGTGTAGTCCCTGCCCTCCAGAGGCGGATTTCCGCCTGGACCATAGTGGTGGTCGGAATCAGGAATGTCCTCCGCCAGCGGCACGAAGACTGGATGGATGCCCTCTGCGTCGACCCGGCAGTCGAGCCAGCCCAGCGTCTCGTCTCCATCCGGCCAGCGATCGCCCCATGATCCAAATGCAGTCGAGGGGGCGAAGAAGAAGGTTATACCTTCCCTCTCTACGACTCGTCGGCAGTGGATGTGGCCGGAAATGACAAGCTCTGCTCCTGTCTTCTTGAAAACCTCAAGCATCCGGCTGCAGTGAGGCTCATCGATAGTGAAATACCAAGCGGCCCTGTCGTTTTTTGGGTCCCAGTTTGGTTCGTGGAGTCTGTCCGCAAATAGTGCCGCGTGCGTGAACCACACGTGGTGAGCTACCCTTGGCTGGTCGACTTGCATTTCGAACCAGTCCCAGAAGACATCTTCCTCCGGGAGGCCCGATCCGGCCAGGAAACTGTTGAAACCGCTGAACCGAACGTCCCTATGGACAAAGCTCCACATGTCCGGTCCGAACACTGAGCGATACAGTCGCACATAGTCGTGCTGGATTGCGTCCGGCGAGCCAGGCGAAAGCTTGCCGCCGGTCTCGTGGTTTCCGGGGATAGCGTGGTAAGGAAAGCCAAGCTGGTCGAGATCTGCCTTGATCTGCTCTAACTCACCGCGATGCGTTACACCATCGCGCGTCATATCCCCTCCGAGTATGAGCAACTCAGGCTCCGAGTTGATGATCTGCTGTCGCGCTACTTGCCAGCGTTGGCTCCACTCGGGGCGGAAGCGGAACGAACGCGGGCTGCCGACATGCAAATCACTTGCATAACTGAAACGCCAGGGCTTCATAGTTTTACCATGTTTCCTCTATGCATAACGTTGAGCTCAGCGGTGTGTAACAGTTGCAGCGTAATTGGGCGGGACACGGCATTGGGCGTAAGAGATGCCTCAAGGACGTTCTTGTCGTTGTATTGGAATTGACTGCCTTCGCACTGGAAGGCTCTCGTGGGCAGGTTGCGGCGGTAGTGTTTGTAGGTAGGTTCTTCGGCTTGGCTGAGGTACGGCGAGATTAACCAGACTGCCCCGAGTAGCACGGCAGACAGAACAGGGTGTCGGGGGCATAGACGCGTGGGGATTTTCATGTCATTCTCCTATGCTTATTTACGTTTTCTGTGAAAACGTTTCCACTCTTGACACCTTAAAATCTCTGCTCTCGTTAGAGTCAAAGGATCGTGGGCCTCTGTCCCTATCCGACGGTGACGTTGTCCCTATATTATAGCGGGACGATCCGGGGTGAAACCTCCTGTTGCCCAACCTATCTTTAGCATGATCAACATTCCTCTCTTTCTAATGGATGACCCCTGAGAATTGCATCCTAACTCAGGCCGGTCTCAAAAGCCAACACCCCAGAACGCCTTGGGTCGACCTACGACTTCCGACCTCTGACCTCGACGGCGATTCTTCGCCGCTGGCAAAGTCCTGACAGGTTTGACAGCGCGCCAGCGTTGCTGCAACCTGTAGAACTAACCCCGTGCTGTCCACAGGAGCACGGTTCATACCACCGTGAAGGGACACCCATGAACAGATATCTCGACCTCCTTGCCCCGTGGCCTACCGCGATGCGGCAGTACCTCTATCGTTTCCCGGGTCGTACCGACTGTGCCTGCTACGGGCCCGGGGACCATGGCCATTGGGCGCTGCAGTCCAACAATACCGCCGCTGCGGCCTTCGCCGTGTTGGCCACCGCCCCCAACGGGGATTCAGCCTCGTGCACCATGAGTCGCGACGAGCTGCTACACGGGGCGTTGGGCATGATCCGTTTTACCCTCAGCACCCACCTCTCGGGCGACATGGATGCCGCTGACGGTAAGCGCTGGGGCCATTCCTGGATCAGTGCGCTGGGTCTAGAGCGGTTGGCCCATGGCATTGACGCTCTGGGCGATCTTCTGCCGTCACAGGATCGCGAGGCACTGGCCCGCGTGCTTGTCTCGGAAGCCGACTGGTTGCTGGAGTCGTATCCGGTCGTGGCGGGACTGGTGGACAACAACAAGCCCGAAAGTAATATCTGGAATGGATGCCTGCTGCATCGCGCCGCACAGTGTGTCGCGGACCCGGCTCGGCGTGATGCCTATCGCGAGAAGGGAACGCGTTTTCTGCTCAACGGCATTTCGGTTCCCCGGGACGCGTCATCATCGGAACAGATTGTGGGCAGGGCGTTGTCGGATTGGCATGTGGGAGCGAACCTCTTTGACGATATGGGGTGCGATCACCACGGCTACCAGAATATCGGCTATATGGTGATCTGCCTGTCGAACATTGCCATGCTGAATTTCTCCTGCAAAGCGCAGGGATGGGAGGCGCCTGCGGGGCTCTACCACCATGCCCGTGAGTTGTGGGAGGTGGTGAAGGCTTGCACCTGTCCCGATGGCAGGTTGCTGCGGATCGGTGGCGACACGCGCGTGCGCTATTGTTACTGCCAGGACTATGCCATCCCCGTGTGGCAGTGGGCCCGCGACTTTTTGCAAGATCCTGACGCGGCAACTTTCGAATCGGGCTGGCAAGAGCAGGTGGCGCGGGAGGTCGCGGCCAATGGGGATGGTCGGTTCCTCTCGACACGTCTGGCGGGGCTCGAAGCGGTCTCGCCGTCCTACTATGTACGCCTTGAAGGCGATCGCGCCTGTACGCTCTCGATGGGGGCTTCCTGGCAGCAACGTTACGGCGCCGAGTGGGCCGCGCGGGAGGTTGAGGGAGCCTCTGAACCCCGCTCGGCACCGGTTACGCTTTGGTCGAGTGCGTTCCACGGGAGTTGTCTGGCGCGTGGTGCCCAACGCATGGCCTCATGGACTTGGCGTGCCGCGGAGGCCCCGCAAGGGCTCTGTCTGCCCGCGGATGGCAGCGCCATGGCCGAGTGGCAGCAGAATCTGGCGGGGCGGGTGTTGGGGATGGGGCGCATCAATACCCCCACCTGCACGGTGGGTCAGTGCGAGACCTTTACGGGGGGCTTTGCCACCTGCGGACATATTGTCGTGACGTCCAAAGTGCATGTGTCCGAGGGGGATTCCGACACCGATATCGCGGCAATCGATCTGGCCTGCGTGGCATTGTCTGATGACCGTACGGTTGTGGTGCTGCAGCGCGCGCGAGCCCTGGATCGGCCCTATCTGCGCGAGGTTAAAGGACTTTTCTTGCAGGTGGGTAACGATGTCTTCAACGGGGGGAAGCGTTGCGTGGCGTGGGAAGGGAGTTCCCATGAACTGGAGAGTGTTCCCGGTGTGACTGAAACGCTCCCGGTGACGGGGGACTGGCTGAGCATCGACGAGGGGCTTTCCGTTGTGCGCGGCTATGGGCCGCCGTTGGCAATTCATCGTCCTGCCGACCGTCAGGTTTGCATTTCGCCCAACCATAGCCCTGTGCAGACACGGGACGCCGGTGGGAATCTCTATGTTGAGGAGATCTGCTGTGGCTGCATGACGCACGTCCACGCTCGCGACCCGAATGCGGAGCTCTTTGATCTGGGCGTTGTTCTGCTCGCGGGGGTCTCGGCTGCCGACACGGCAGTCTATGCACGCACCTGCCCGCCTGTCCCGTTGGACATGGAACATCCCTACCTGCGCGGTCTGCGGGTGACCGATGCCAACGGCATCGCTCACGCAGTCATTGCTAACTTCTCCGATGCACCGTGCGAGGTGGACGGACGTTCGATTGAGCCCTATCATGTCGTGCTCTTTCCGCTCGACTAAACGCGAGGGTGGTTCCCTCTTTCTACTGTGTAGTGTTTGATCACGGTTCGGAAGATCAACAGTTCAAACGGGGGCACGCTTTGTCTTTACCCTAATCTTCACCTTGATCTGCGCAAAGACGAGGGCAAAGATTAAGGTAAAGACAAAGGGGGGGGTGATCTGTGCTGGTGGATGCCTCCTTGTGGATCATAGAAATCTGGTGTATAGGACGGACCGTGTTGGCCTCTGGGACTGGCATGCAAAGGAGTTTATAGTAAGTGGAATTACTGTGGTGATTCTTGTGGTGTGGGACACGTTTCGGTCTGTTCTTGCTGTGAGGCCGCAGCGATTGCCGCGGCACGGCGACTGACGAATAACAGAACGAGAAAAACAGGCCTGGAGATGGGCCGAGGGGATAACTGAACATGCGCATATCCTATGACCTCCATAACCATACCTATCTTTCTGCCTGCTGCGGGGAGAAGGAGGAACAGCAGCCGGCATGCATCATCGACCGGGCTAAGGGGATGGGGTTGACCACCCTCGGGTTTTCCGACCACATCTGGGTCAACCCGGCACTTGAGCCGAGTGAGTGGTACCGTCCTCAGAATGAAACGCACATTGCCCAGTTGCGGAGAGATCTGGCTGAATGCAGCGCGGATGGGATCAACGTTCTCGTCGGCTGTGAGGCGGACACCATTGGCGTAGGGCGTTTTGGTATGACCCGGGAATTTGCCGATACGCTGGATTTCGTCCTTCTCTCCTGTAGCCACATCCATATGAAGGGGTTTGTTGCCCAGCCAGAGGAAGACACGCCCGATAGTATTGGGCGACACCTGCTCTCTCTGTTTAGATCGGGGGTCGCCAGCGGACTGCCGACGGCGATTGCCCATCCCCTGGTTCCGTTGGGATCGACCGATCGGTTTGATGACATCGTGGCGTCACTTGATGACGCGACTTTGTTTGATGCCTTCGGGCTGGCGGCGGAGCACGGCGTTGCTCTGGAAATTACGACGTGCTTCCTTCCTGACCCGGATGCACCGCAGTGGAGTTTGGAGACTCCGGTTCGGATGCTCACGCTGGCCAAAAATGCGGGGTGCCGGTTTACTTTTGGCTCCGACGCTCATTCCGCTGCACGGCAAAAATCACTCATAAATCTGATGCCACTGCTTGATGCGGTTGACATCACAGATGCAGATATGTTTCTGCCACCCAAATCTAACACAAGGAGTCCCCGACAATGACCATTCAACCAGATCGTACCGATTATCATATTCACTGTAATCATGATTACTGTGCTGACTCCTCTATGACGCTGTCCGCCGTTTACGATGCTGCGCTTGAGGCGGGCCTGCAGGAAATTTGCGTCCTTAAACACTATAGCCATGAATTGCCGAATGGCGAAGACGTATGGGTGAACTGGCGCCGGACGAAACCGGAAGCTTTCGAAGCCTTCCTCGATGCGTTCAGGTCCACCCCTGTTCCAGAGGGACTAAAGGTTTTATCCGGTGTGGAAACAGAAGTTCTCTCTGATGATGGCACCGTGAATATTCCGGATGCAGCTATGGAACCGCTTGACCTGGTCCTGGCCAGTAATCACTGGATGCCGAAGGGGCAGGGGATTGGTCAGGAATGGATACCGCTTCTCACGGAAAAGAAGATGCCCGCAAGCATGGCTCCGGATGACTTGATCCCTTGGCTTGAAGCGGTCAAGAGCAACGGCCCCTTGCCGTATGCCAGGGCTCTCTGTAACGGCAATGCCAATGCCATTCTCAAGAACCCGAAAGTCAGGGTCATCCCGCACTTTGACGATGGCTTCTATTGTTTGCGCTCCTTCTGTATTCCTGTGGATGATCTGTCGGATGATACGTTGCAGGAGGTGACCACTCCGGTCGTTGATGCCTGTCTGGAAACGGGCGCGTTGTGGGAGATTACCCCAGGAGGCTATGGGCGACGCACCCACGTCATTCATGAAGCCAGTCGCCGCGGTGTGCGATTTACCGGCACGGTCGACGCTCACTTTCTCCGCGCTCCACAGTGGGGGTATGGCATTATCGACCATCATAAAGTCGAAGCGGTTATTCGCATGGCAGGGTTGACACGCGGCATGCGGGAATGCGTGTAGAAATCGGTCAAACGGGGGCACGGTCAAACGTCTCACTATCTACACTTTGGAAAAAAGCTCTCTGGCTACTTGAGTTATCTTCTTGTCCTTCTCCATCCCCTACATCTATTCGTAATGGTCTCGACACTCATCAACACAAGAACCAGAGCAAAGCCAGAACGCTAACAGACCGCCGTGAGGCGGCAGCGGATCAAAGTGCAGTGGTAAAGCAGGGGGGGGCGGATAATCGAGCTCAAAACACCCTAGAAATTGCGGAGGGCCTTTGAACTGTTGACAAGACGTGAAATGAATGTTTTCTATTTTCCAACTTACAACACTACCGCAAATGTTTCGGAGGCTGGAATGAATACATGGAAGATTGAGAATGATGCCCTTTTCTGCAATGACATCGAACTGTTTACTCAAATTGACAATAGCCTTTCCATCGAATCAGACGCCCTGAATCTGGGTTGCTATATCCACATTGATCCGAAGAATGATCAACATCGCCTTGTTGCTGACCTTGGTGCTATCCCGTCGTTGAACCGTTTGACTGCTTTGCACATGGGGGGGGACCCATTTTGGATGGCCCCAAAAGCTTGTACGGACCTTCAAAGCGTACCCGTTAATACACAATGGATGCTGTGTGAACTTTCAGACAATAGATTCCTGATGGTTACAGGCCTCTATGATGATCGTATGCAATACATGCTCCAAGGAAGTAAGAAGGGGGCATTACAACTTGCCGGTGATACCAATGATGCATTCACTAGAGGCAGTGGCGGATTAGCAGCTTACATGTTTGTTGTCGACAAGGCTGACTACTACAAGACTCTGCCATTGGCTGCAAAGACACTGTCTGATTATCTAGGGACAGGGAAACTACGAATAGAAAAGCGAACACCTGCTTTCATCGACTATTTTACCTGGTGCACCTGGGATGCTTTCTATACAGGCGTCTCAGAGGAACTGGTCAAGGACGGGCTTAACAGTTTCAAGCAGATCGGAATTACGCCAAAAGCATTGATTCTCGATGATGGCTGGCAACAACTTGAACTGCATGATTGCGGTAAAGAGCGGCTTATTGGCTTTGGGGCAAATGATAAATTCCCCAATGGCTTATCCGGTTTCAAACAGATGATTCAGCGCGATTATGGCATTGACACACTGATCGTGTGGCATGCGGTTAATGGATATTGGGGAGGTGTCAATAAAGAGAAGCTACCGGGATACAGATGCAAAGACGTCATCCCCCGTGGTGACAGTCATGTAGCTGCCTCCGGTATACAGAGCTGGCAAGGGCATCGCTGTGCTGTCGTTCACCCGCAGAAAGCCCGAAAGTTCTATGATGACTACCACTCTGCACTCAGTGCCGATGGTGTCGATGGTGTGAAGGTCGACAATCAAAATTCTCTCCTTTATCTCGCCGATGGACTTGGTGGTCGGGTGCAACTGTTCAAAGCATTCCGCAAGGCAATGGAACGGACCTCAAAGAAATACTTCAGCAACACCTTCATCAACTGCATGTCACATGCGCCAGAAATATGGTACAATGCAACCGATACGAACGTGAATCGTACCTCAACAGATTTCTGGCCCAGACAGCCCAGATCTCATGTTTTCCATCTATACACCAACGCCCATGTAAGTGCCTGGTTTGGCAATTTTATCGGGGTGGACTGGGATATGTTTCAATCGGGTCATGACATGGGTGCGTTTCATGCTGTTGGTCGTGCCGTCAGCGGAGGACCGGTATACGTGTCTGACAAACCCGGCATGCATAATGCTGATGCTTTGCGAAAATTGATTTGTTCCGACGGTCGCATCCTACGGGCACTTGATCCCGGTAAGCCAACATTGGACTCGTTATTCATTGATAGTCAGGATGGTGACGACTTGATGAAGCTGTTCAACCGGAATGCCCACGGCTATGTCCTCGGCATTTTCAATGGTCGCTATCGTCCTGATCTTGAACATGGGGTTCTCAAGGGTACCTACCGTGTCTCAGATGTTGATGACACTCCGGCCGGTGAGTACGTTGCCTATCGTCACTACACGCAAGATCTTCAGCGGGTAGATAAAGAAGCAGAGATGAAGATCGAATTGGGTGATGGAACAGCAGAAGTCGTCACGATATGTCCTGTTGTCAATGGCATGTCTGTTATCGGTTTGCTGGACAAATACAATTCCTCTGGAGCCATCAGTAAGCTCACAACCCTCAAGAAGTCTACCAAATTCACGATCTGTGATGGCGGAACCGTTGGCGTCTGGAAGCAAGATGCTCCCCAAGCAGTTGAAGTGGATGGGGGAGCGGTTGACTATGATTGGAATGAAAGCACCGGACTATTAACGATTCAGGTCCAATCAGGCTCTCATCAGGTTCGTATTATGTAGAAACATGGGTCTTCCGCTTTGCCAAGAGAATGAGAAGTGACCCTCTGGCTCTTTGGAGCGGGTAGGGTTGCCATAAGATTTCAGGGCAAGAAGATCTGACGGATGATGAACTGCTTGCATATATGGTTATCGGTCCCTGCTGACAACAATGAGCCTACCATTGTCCGGTTCTAGCGTCACCGAGTTTAGCGATACAGGGGTCAACTCCTCCTGGAAGAAGTCGATCGCCGGAATTGAAATCGTCACCTTGTCAGGATCCAGACCCACTGCGGCCCAGTCGAGATCGATACTAGCGTTGACCTGCTGTTCTGCCCAGCTGGCTACGGCAATTGCTACCCGTTCGCCGTGGTGGACGTAGGCAGTGGCCTTGACTCCGTCATTGTCGGTTCTCACCGGGCAAGTATCTTGCCAGAAGCCGATCATATCTGAAGTGGCGATGTCGAACTGATCCCACCACTTCCACAGAGCTGACGGATCAACACTCTTCTTGGGCATCCAGCCGTAACGTTGCGACACGCCGAACACCATGCCACGCTGCACTCCGGCGTGGTGCTTCAGCAACTCACCGCCTACGCCGAACGGTATGCCGGACACCGCTACCAGCCAGTATGCGGCTTCTCGCGAGTAGTCTGCGCCCTCGCCGTTCCATAGTCGGTCAAAGTAAGGCATCTGACCTATCGTTGTGGGATGCGAGTGGTAATCGATCAGGCCTTCCGGTTTGGCGCGGACCAGGGCCTTGCGTACACGTTTGAAGGATTCGCGGTCAAACGTGATCCCGTCGAGGTAGATCCCATCCATACCGGCGTTCTCCATCAGCCACTTGAGTCCTTCAACGTAGAAGTTAGACCAGCGTGATGCGCCGCTGATCTGCAGGGACCCATCAATGATCTGCTTATCGCCCATGTCAACAGTACTGTGCCATCTTGGGTGGTAACCCGACACCAGGTGCTCACACATCCAGGGGTAGCCCGTATAGGGCCAGCTGACCTGGTTCCTGAGTTGGTACTCCATCGGCAACTGTGAAAGCTCCTCGTAGCCGAGATGGTAATCTTCGTACCCCGGCTTCGAGTCTGATGCGCAGAGGATCTCGGTGCCGAGGCTGCGCAAGGCCCACAATTCTGATGCCCGGTCGCTCAGTTCGCGGACGGTGTAGTATGCCTTCATCAGGCCGCCACCAGCATGAATCTTGTCGGCGATCTTTTTCAGCTCGTCAGCCATAAGGAATGGGTAGCTGATATATGGATTGATGCTGTTGCCCTGATGATAGGTGAAGATGGTTGCTCCTGCATCAAAGCCCTCCTTCACCGCTGGGTCCTTGCTGTAGGATTCATGAAAGTGACGCCAGCCCCAGTGCTTTGTCGTCAATGGCTTGAACGGCGTGGCATACAATTCGAAGCTGAAGCGCGCGCTGCCGTCGATAATCTGTGGACCGGAGTCTAGCGCGACAGTGTGTCCGTACTCCGTCGGAGTTCTGACAACTTCGCCTTGCCCCCCATTAATCCATGCCTGTTCACCCGGTGGCACGCGCAGACAAAGCCCCGCGTTGTAGTTTCCCAGCCACAGAAGTTCGAATTTCTCGACCGGGTATCGCCACTCATCAGACGGTGTTTCACCGAAATCAGCTTTGTGAGAGACCTGGTCTGCTGTTGGATCCACAAGGCACATACAGTATCTGCTGGCCTCGGCAAGGAACGGGACCTCTACGCGGACACTGTCGAGCTGCACGGGCCCCCGTGACTCAAGGGCGACCACATGGCCTGCAAAGCCATCCATTTCGAGCGTGATTTCGCTACGAATGTCGAGCAGGTCCGATTTTGCCGTGGCGACGTAGCGCACGACTCCGGGACTCGTGTATTCGCATGTGAGCTTGTGGTTACGCCATTCAACGGTCTTTCCTTCGCTTACGACCTCGAAAAGGATTGGTTCAGCCAGCACATCGCGGCCGTCCTTACGGATATCGAACATGTCAATGAAGCTTGTCATCTGTTTCAGCATGCCGGTTTCATTGAGCTGGATCCGGCGACCCAGAATGTCGACCACATTGCCATCCACCTTCATTGGAATGAACGGAGCGCAAACATCATCGTCCAGAGCAATACGAGAATTGAGCCAACGCAAACGACTCAGACGCCAGTGATCACCGTCACCTCGATCCGGAAGCACCTTGTCCTCAACCCTCAGCGACAGGGTGATCGTTTGCGGGTCTTCGCCCTCGGCTGATACCGTCACGTCGCCGGTGTAGATGCCAGGTGTCGCGTCCTCGGCGATATCCAGACCGAACCAGAGTGCCTGAACCTTGCGAGTCTCCACGTGGACTTGTTTTTTGAAATCCTTGCCGTACTGGTCGACCCCACCAAGATTGAAGCACGTAAGCGAATCAGCCTGGATGCTCTTGCCAGTGGAACTGTCAAGACCTGACGCTGTTACCGACAGGTTGCGAAGCAACGTCTTCGAAGCGTATACGCCGATTTGAAACACGTAATACTCGTTTCTCATGACCGTATCGCTTAGCGTCGAAAGCGCATTGTCGTCACGTACCGCCCAACAGAAAGGCAAGGCATCTTTCATTCTGATAGGAGTGTTGCGAAGCTCGGGGAACAGGATGAACGGCTTGAATCGGTGGCGATGCTCAAGATCAGTCAGCTCATCCAGTGTTGCGATCAGTTCCATGGGATAGAACGAATGTCGCTCGCCACGGGCCTGGAATTCGACGAGGTCAGCCAACGGTAGCTCGCGCCAAGCTGGCAGGTAAGTGGAATGCCCTTCCTTTGCCCAGTCGTTCGGCTTAGGCGTACTTTCAAGGACCTGGCGGGTAAGGTCGCTCGCCTCAAGCCACGTCTTATCAGGATAGTTTTGTGGGCGCTTGTATTGAATTATCGGGAATGAACTGCGAGGCCATGTTGCGCCATACAAGTCCTCTTCCGGAAGCAGGTAGTAAAGATAGTACTCACCTGCGCCGCTGGTTGGCTGGAAAACGACCTCCCCATACTCCCTGTTACAAGTGGCAACGACAACATTGGTCACGATCTTGTCGGTCTGCGCGTCGACGACCATCACGTGTTTCGCTTCCGGGTGCGCGTCACGCCTCCGCCAGGGCAGGTACGCGCAGACGGCATCGGCCTGTTCGGTTACGCGGACGAGTGCCCTGTGATTCCCGAGTTTGCGGGCCCAGTCAGCAACTCCGTACTTTGCCAGGCCGCGCGGAATACGGTCATCGTTTGACTTAAACGGCATATTTTCGAATTTCATAATATTCGTCTCCATGTAAACATAAATTTGCAGATAGTAGCCCCGTTACACGCGTCCGGGAAGTGTTATTGTCGTTGACCAGCGGTTCCAAATAGGCGGCAATGCCGGGGGTCTGATCCTGTCGCGAGGAAACGCTCGGAGGATTTGGACAGCAAGAGGAGTCCGGTGCGTATGCATCGGTTGGCGGAACTGGGGTTGTCAA
>Ga0307929_1000239_pt1 | contig 58927 bp, 50 predicted proteins | sample AceLakmetage1330_FD_203160 | JGI IMG/M metagenome (GOLD analysis project Ga0307929, IMG submission 203160) | Saline water microbial communities from Ace Lake, Antarctica - #1330 | ecosystem: Environmental > Aquatic > Non-marine Saline and Alkaline > Saline | place: Antarctica: Ace Lake... | reverse complement strand
TATGTCAAGGAACTCATGCTACGAAATCGACCATTAGGGCCCCCTTAAGGGGGATGGGGCTTGAAAAAAGCCCCATTCTTAATGATCGGGAAAAAGTGTCAAATATGTCATGCTATATGACAATTAACCATTAACGAATAATTACCGGTAATCCAGGAATTAAAAGGGGCAGGCAGTTTGGCCTTTGCAATTATAAGTGGGCAGGGTGTTGTTTTTAAAGATTCGCAAATATGGCTCGCAGCCGTTCACTTGCCGTTAGGTTTAAAGTGATTCGTAAGTTTCCTTTTCAATTCAATTTTCCAGATGAACGCTATGTGGCTGTGGGTCATGATTTGCTGTTATAAATAGTTTATCTTTTAATGATTTTTGTTGTAAATGTTTCGTTTTTCGTTTGAACTCTAATTGTGTAAATGCCACATTCAAAAGGTGATAAGTCAATTGTTTCACACTTTTTATTTGTTTTGTTCAATAATACATGTTTGCCAAAAATATCTAAAACTAAAATGTTTCCAATACTTTCTGTGGGAACGGTAAGGCTTAACTTACCGGTTGTTGGGTTCGGATGTAGTGATAATTGATTATTACGAAAATTGGATGAAATTCCAGAACTTCCAAATGAAAATACCCTTACGTTACCAACTGTTCCATTAGTAAAATCAGAATACAGAGGTGCTCCAATTGCTACTATCGACCCATTGGAACTTAAACTAAGAGAACTACCGAAAAAATCTTCTCCCTCTCCTTCAATATCTTGACCTAGTGGTGTCCAGGTGTTATTGATGTTTTCATAAACACGAGCCTGACCGGTGTAATCGGTATGGTCAGGTGCGCCAATAGCTACTATCCTGCCATCAGAACTTAAACTTACTGATTTACCAAAATAATCTTCATTTGTTTTTCCATCCAGATCTAGTCCAATTTGACTCCATCCTCCGTTTTGGTTTTCGTAAATACGTGCATGACCCGAAATGTAACCATTTTCGCTGTTTCCCGGAGCTCCAATTGCTACAATCGAGCCGTTAGAACTCAAACTTATCGAGGTGCCAAACCAATCATTGGCTGCTTCTCCATCAATATCTTGTCCGGTTTGCACCCATGTTTCGTTTTGGTATTCGTAAATACGAACATGACCGGCATCTTCACCACTTCCATTGTTCCCCGGGGCTCCAATTGCCACTATTGAGCCATCATAGCTCAACGATACTGAGGTGCCAAAGTGATCATTGGCTGCGTCTCCATCAATATCTTGCCCGGTTTGCACCCAGGTTTCGGCCTGGTTCTCGAAAATACGAACATGACCAGATCGATAACCGTTTCCATCATTTCCCGGAGTCCCTATGGCCAATATCGATCCATCGAAATTCAAACTTAGCACTTCTGTTGATCCGGATGACCCGGTATTACTTATTTCATCATCAATATCTTGCCCGGTTTGTACCCAGGCTTCGTCCTGGTTCTCGAAAATACGAACACGTCCAGGGAAATTCATGTCCATTATTGCAACCACCAAACCGTTAGAACTTAAACTTACTGCAATGCCAAAACCTTCCTGGTCTGCTTCACCCTCAATATCCTGTCCTATTTTTGTCCAAATTCCGCTTTGATTCTTGTAAATACTAACCCTTCCCACCGATTCATTTGTCGAATTGAAATGCCAAGGAGCCCCAATGGCTAATACTGACCCATCGGAGCTTAAGCTAACCGAAGTTCCGAAATTCTCATCATCAGCCCCAACCAAGTTTTGCCCATTTTGAAGCCAGTTTTGCGCTTGAATCGTTAAAAATGGCAAAAACGACAAAAGCAATACGGATAGGATTTTTTTTGTTTCCATAATGTTCCGTTTTAAATAAATAATAGTTTCTGCCCTTACGGGCACACCGGAAATTCGAGGGCGAATCCTTGAGTAACAAGCACCAGATAGGCTTTGCAGGGCATTAAAGTGTCGAGCTTGGTGATGCCGTATTCGGGCCAATAAAGAGCGGTACCGCCAATTTCTTTGATTTGCAAGAGCTTGTCCAGATTGCCGGCAAACAGCGTTTGGATAGCGATGGGGCAATCCACGGGCACGGGCAAAATATTCCAGCCCTCGTTAATAGTAAGGGCAGGGCTGGCCGGATAGCCCTTGAATACTGCCGTAAAGCTATCGTCAGCATTAATCAGGTAGCCACTGTTGTCCCATGCTCCCAGCGTATTGATGTTTTGCGTGGGCATAAAAATACCCGATTCACCGACAAGAATATTTATTTCCGAGCTTTCGCCGCCAAACAAATCTTCTAAATCGGAGTACCATGGCTGGATGGAGCTTGCAATGCCCGACCAGCCCGGTGGGATAATTATTTCGCGCAGGGTTCCCGCATGGACATCATCGAGGCCGGAAATGCCGTTGGGAATAAAAAAAGAAAAAGGAAACTGGGAGCCATAAGTTGGTGTGGCCGGGAATTCCTCCTGCATTTCGGTAGCGTAAATTTTCCAGGTAAAGGTTTCGCCAGTATCAAAACCATCTTTTTCGCTGGTCATAAAATTGTCGCCCTGCGCAGGAAATGAAGTATTGGCCGTGTCATTCCAGGTTACTGCTCCGCCACACTTCAGGTGGCCGTAGTCATCGGTGTAAAAAACCCCAATATAGTCGCCGGGGCTGATGGCGGTTTCAAATATTCGTGGATTGCTGCTCAGGGGCAAAATATGCACATGCTGGGTGAAGGTAGTCGTATATTCCCAGCCGGGAGGCAGCGTATTATTTGGTGGCAAAACTTCGATGTAGGCCTGTTTGGTAATGGAATCCTCGCCATTAATACCCTCAACGTAAAGCGAAACATCATAAATCCCAGGGGTGTGATACATGATTATCGGGTTCTTTTTGTAAGTGATTTGCGGCGTGGCACCAGGGAAAGTCCACATCTGAAATGTAGGATCGCCGCTCGAAAGGTTGGTGAATTGCACAACCTCGCCGAGGGTGATTACCGTGTCGCTACTGGTAAAATCGGCTTTTACCTTGCCATGAACAAAGGGTGCTAAAAAAAGCAGACACAAAAATATAAGTACAGACTTCATAGATTAAAATTATGATGAGTATTGTGGAATCCGATCATAAATAAAGGTAGCATAAATTTCATGCTTTCTGCTCTTACAATTAAAACTTATCTCGTTCCCGAATCTAAAAAACAAAGATAGAAATTAAATGTTACCAGCCTAAATTGGAGCATAATAATTCCACCACTCCGGGCTGGTCATTGCTATACTTAGGTATAAAATTATAGGTGTAATAGACAAAAATGAAGCTGTTTTAAAGACCCTTTTTTTAAGTGGACGAAAGGGCGGTTGTTTATTTTACGAGACAATTAACGAACAACGATTAACGCTCCTCCCTCCTGTTAATTTTTCATAAATGTACTTTGCCCTCCTTTGGCAGGGATTTCATATCAGTGGGGATTTTTTACTTTTGCATTTTGTTAATCAGCATATTAGATATTAGTTTAATAAATAAGCCAAAAATACATGGAAAGAATAACTGTAATTGGAGCCGGAAACGTAGGCGCAACCTGTGCAAACGTTATTGCACATAAAGACCTTGCTAAAGAGGTGGTAATTGTTGATATTAAAGAGGGTGTGGCCGAAGGCAAGGCACTCGATATCTGGCAAACCTCATCCATTAATAACTTTGATACACGGGTGGTTGGGGTTACCAACGATTATCTGCGCACCAAAGGCTCGGGCATCGTGGTCATTACCTCGGGTGTGCCACGCAAGCCGGGCATGAGCCGCGACGACCTGATTAAAACCAATGCAAAAATCATTGTTGATGTTACCGAAAAGGTGATCAAATATTCGCCCGAAGCCATCATCATCGTGGTTTCCAATCCCCTCGATGTGATGACCCTTGCCGCCTGGAAGGCTGCTAATAAGCCTACTTCCAAAGTTTTTGGTATGGCAGGAATCCTCGATACCGGTCGTTACACGGCGTTTTTGGCCGATGCACTGGATGTGTCGCCTAAGGATATTCACGCCCTGCTGCTGGGTGGCCACGGCGATTCGATGGTTCCATTGCGCAGATATACCTCGGTGCGAGGCATTCCGATTACCGAATTGCTGGGCAAGGACGAGATTGATAAAATTGTGGAACGCACCCGCAAAGGTGGCGGTGAACTGGTAAACCTCATGGGCACTTCTGCCTGGTATGCCCCCGGTGCTGCTGCTGCACAAATGGTGGAGAGTATTGTGGACGACCAGAAAAGGATTTTCCCTGTTTGCGCCATGCTTGGTGGCGAATATGGCATTGATGGTCTGTATATCGGTGTGCCGGTAAAACTGGGCAAAAACGGGATCGAAGAAATTATCGAACTCAACCTCAACGAGCGCGAATACAAATTACTTCACGACTCGGCCGACCATGTGCGCGGCTTGGTAAAAGTGTTGGACGATTTGAATATTTTCGGCGACTAAGGCATAGAAATAATTAATTTTGCAGGCATTCCGCGCTTAGGCGGGATGCCTTTTTGCTTTTATTGGAAGCGGATATTTGGAGCCTATTTTTTTTGGACAGACACTATTAAGGCTTAAATTTTATATTCTCATTCGTGCATTTCCACCAATAAAGGGCGGACATGCTTGGCTATATACTCATGAAGAAAATCGTTGTACTTACCGGAGCAGGAATTAGTGCCGAAAGTGGTTTAAAAACTTTCAGGGACGATAATGGCTTGTGGCGTAATTACCGTTTCGAGGAAGTGGCCAGCCCCCAGGCATGGGAGCGCGACCCTGAGCTGGTACTTGAGTTTTATAATTTGCGGCGCAAGCAATTGCTCGAAGTGGAGCCTAATGCCGCGCATCATGTTTTGGTAGAGCTTGAAAAGTATTACGATGTGCAAATCATTACCCAAAATGTGGACGACCTCCACGAGCGTGCCGGTTCGCGCAAAATACTCCATCTGCATGGCGAACTGCGTAAGGCCAGAAGTACTGCCGATGATAGTCTGGTAGTTGACATCGAGGGCTGGGAACTGAAAATCGGGGATAAATGTCCGCTGGGAAGCCAGCTACGTCCGCACGTGGTTTGGTTTGGCGAGGAAGTTAGCGAAATTGTTCCGGCCATGCATAAGGCGGAGCAGGCTGATATTTTTATTGTTGTGGGCACTTCCCTGGCGGTTTATCCCGCAGCAGGTCTCATCGAATATGTTGCCGAAAATGCACCCAAGTTTTTAATCGACCCTACAAGTGGCGATTCGTTAAGAATACCAAATCTAAAAATTCGGAAAGAAAAAGCCGCTGCCGGCCTGCCGCGCCTGGTGGATGAACTCATTGCTCAGATCATTAATAAATAATGTTGCCATGGATTTCGCTCAGGCATTGATTAAGGCCAGGTTTTATTGTGCACAGCAGGAGCGCAGCAGATTTGAGATAAAAAGGAAGCTGGCGCAATGGGGTCTCGATCATGGCGATTTTGAAGCAATCATAATCTCGCTTGAAAAGGAGGATTTCCTCTCGGAACTGCGTTTTGCTGAAATATTTGCCAAAAGCAAAATGAACCAGAAAAGATGGGGACGTATGAAAATACGCGAGGAGCTGATAAAACATCAGCTTGGGCATACGGTGATTGAGGATGCGCTGACGAGGTTGGACGAAACGAAAATCCGCAGCAATCTGGCTCACCTTGCCAAGAATAAGCAGGAAGAGTTGGAACGTAGAAGTACGGATTATCAGGACGAAAAGCTAAAACGCTTTCTATATTCCAAGGGCTACGAAGCCGAATTGATAATTGATTTTTTAAAACAAAAGTAAATACACAACAGATGACAACATCAGAAAACATTAAAGAGCTGGGCCGCAGGGTGGATGCTCTAAGGAGGTACCTTTGACATTGATGCCAAATTAAAAGCCATTGCCGAAGAAGAACTTCAAACCCAGGAAGAAGGCTTTTGGAAGGATCCTAAAAAAGCCGAACTCATCCTGAAATCCATCAACTTAAAAAAAATCTGGACCAAGGCTTACGATAAAGTGATCACCGCTAGTGAAGAATTGAAGGTGATCCACGATTTTTTTGAGGAAGATGAAGCCGATGAGAAAGACTTGGACAAGGCCTACAACCAGGCACTAACGTTGCTGGAAGATCTTGAATTTAAAAATATGCTGAGTGGCGAGGAGGATAAGCTCGATGCTATTTTGCACATCAATCCGGGTGCCGGTGGTACCGAGAGCCAGGACTGGGCCGAAATGCTGATGCGCATGTACATCCGTTGGGGCGAGCGTAACGATTATAAGGTGAAGGAGGTGCATTTTCAGGAGGGTGAAATTGCCGGTATCAAATCGGTTTCGCTCGAGTTTTCGGGCGACTTTGCCTATGGCTACCTGAAAAGCGAAAGCGGGGTTCACCGTCTGGTCAGACTTTCGCCCTTCGATTCGGCCAACAAACGGCACACGTCCTTTGCATCGGTGTATGCCTATCCAATGATTGACGATACCATCGAAATTACCATCAACCCGGGCGATATTTCGTGGGACACTTTCAGGTCGAGCGGCCCCGGCGGACAAAATGTAAATAAGGTGGAAACCGCCGTAAGGCTGCGGCACGAGCCTTCCGGGATTATTGTGGAATGTCAGGAAACACGCTCGCAGCAGCAAAACCGCGAAAAAGCTTTGCGAATGCTCAAGTCGCAACTCTACGAAATAGAACTACGCAAGAAGCAAGAAACCTACGACGAGATCGAAAGCAGCAAGCGGAAAATTGAATGGGGATCACAAATTCGTTCTTATGTTTTTCATCCCTATAAAATGGTGAAAGATTTGCGCACAGGCCACGAAACCGGAAATACCCAGGCGGTGATGGACGGCGACCTCAACGGATTTATCAAAGCCTTTCTGATGGAAGAGGGACAGAAAAAATAAGAGATTAATAATTTGTGTATGTCTTTTTAGTAAGGTATTTGAATTATGAATTGCCCCGTCCTTTAGGGCGGGGATTAAATTGGAAAGAGGAAAAACTGCAATTTCGCAACGCCGCAGGCGTTGCGAAATCGAGGGGGTGTAAGGCCAAGCACATTTTCCCCGGGTTAAAACCCGGGGCAATTCAAAAGTATCGACTTTATGGACAGACACTAATTAGTTAAAAAAAACTATTTGCATGAACATAAAAATTGCAGCTATTATCCCGGCACGCTATGCTTCAACGCGCTTTCCGGGAAAACCCCTGGCACTTATCCATGGCAAGACCATGATACGGCGGGTTTACGAGCAGGTGAGTAAGGCTAAAATGATAGCGCAGGTGGTGGTTGCTACCGATGATCAGCGCATTGTGGATGAGGTAGAAAGTTTTGGTGGTAATGTAGTGATGACCGCTGCCGATCACCCAAGTGGCACCGACCGCTGTGCCGAAGCATTACAAAAGCTCAATGCCGACTTCCAGGTCGTGATCAATATCCAGGGCGATGAGCCTTTCATCGCCCCTGAACAAATCGATTTGCTTGCCGCGATGTTTCAAAATCCGGAACTTGAAATCGCAAGTCTGGCAACGCCGATAAAATCGGATGAAGAACTCAACAGCCCCAATGTTGTAAAAGTAGTGATTGGAAAATCGGGGAAGGCCCTTTATTTTAGCCGTTCTCCAATACCCTACTTGCGTGAAAATGCTTCACGGAATTTTACCGCTAATCATACTTTTTTGAAACATGTGGGCATTTATGCCTATCGCAGCGAAGTGCTAAAGCAAATTGTAAAACTTGAGCGGAGTACTCTCGAAAAGGCCGAATCGCTGGAGCAGTTGCGTTGGCTCGAAAATGGTTTTTCTGTTCACATCAAATGTACTGAAAGCGAATCGCTTGCCGTGGATACACCGGAAGATTTATCAAAAATTATCAACATTTAGTTCCTGGCCAAAAACTTATACTACTTTAGCAGGTCGAAAAAAAATTGTTATACAAGATGAGTATTGTACACCATATCAGTAATTTACTTTACATTCACGACTGTGTAATTGTGCCCGGTTTTGGCGGATTTGTTTCCAATTATCAGCCCGCGCAGGTGCATCCGGTTCAGCATAGCTTTAATCCCCCTTCCAAGCGAATTCTTTTCAACAGCGAGCTTAAGTCCAACGATGGCCTGCTTGCCAATGCTTTGATGTCGGCCGCTGCAATATCTTATCAGGATGCCATGCGTGAAATCGATGATATGACCAGCCAATGGAAAAGTGATTTGAAAGAAGGGAAATCCCTCGGCCTGGAAAAAATCGGAAAACTATTCGCGGACAAGGAGGGCAATATCCAGTTTGAACAAGATGCGACCCTCAATTTTCTGAACGACAGTTTTGGGATGACCACCTTTGTGTCGCCGGCCATCCGCCGCAGCTACAAGGCAACACGTCAGCAGCCCCGGCCTATATTAAGTCAGTCAAAAAAATCAGGTTCAGGTCGTCTGTCCCTCAATTTTGTCAGGATTGCAGCAGCCATTGCTGTGCTTGCCATGCTTACCTTTGTAGGTATCAATATTTTTACCGAACCACAGCACTGGATCAGCGAAACCAGCGTACTATCTTCTTTGGATAATATGCTCGAAAGCCCGAATTCATCAGATATTTCAACTGCCGATAATAATTTTGAGAATGTAAATGTCTTTGAATCTGATCCTACAATTTCATCTACAAAAGAAGCGGAAATAAGCTCTGAAAATATAAAGAAACCTGAAGCTGCGCTTCCTGAAAAGGAGATGCCTGTTTCGGCAGCAGAGTCTGAGACTGCCAAAGAATATCTGAATCCTCCCCTTGAAGTTCCGGTACAAGTTGCTGTCGCCCCTAAGCCAGAGCCTCAACCAGCCCGGCGTATGTATCATCTAATTGCCGGATCCTTTAGTGAGGTCGCCAATGCAGAATCGCTCATCGAGAGCTACCAAAGCATGGGCTACCAAACTACGATTATCGGCCCTGCGGCCAATGGTTTTTACCGTGTGAGCATTATGGCCTGCCTGCGAAAAGACGATGCCCTGACCGAGCTGCGCAAGGTACGCGAAGCCATCAATCCCAATATCTGGCTTCTTAGGCAATAATATTAACAAGGAACCCCTAATAGTTTCCAGTTGTGGCAAAACGAAAGCTCGAGCGATTTGCAGAAACCAAGACCTTTCCGCATTTTTTTCAACCCGATTATGACGGCCTCCAGGCAGGTTTCCCTTTGAAAGGAAATTGGAATCGCGGTTTTTTTCATCGTGAAGCTCCCATTGCGCTGGAGCTTGGCTGTGGCAAAGGGGAGTTTACCGTGGGTCTGGCCCGGCGTTTTCCTAACAAGAATTATATCGGGATGGATGTAAAAGGTGCGCGAATGTGGCGGGGAGCCAAAACATCGCACGATGAGGAAATGAGCAATGTGGGATTTGTCCGCAGCAAGATACAAAGCATCAACGCCATTTTTGATGAAGGCGAAATTGATGAATTCTGGATTACCTTTCCCGACCCTCAGCCCAATAAGCCGCGTACAAAAAAACGCCTCACTTCCCCCGAGTTTCTCGAACGTTATCGTAGGGTTGCGCGACCCGGTGCCATTGTGCACCTGAAAACGGACAGTACTTTATTTTTTGATTATACCCTCGAAATTATCCAGGAGCAAAATCTGCCCTTGTTTTTTCATACCTACGATGTGGATAAAAATCCGGGTAGCGAAGTGGTGCTTGCTATTCGTACTTTTTACGAAGAGATGTTTCGCGAGAAAGGGGTGGCGATCAAATACCTGAAATTTGCGCTATTTCCCTAAGGTAAAATATTCGTATGATTTCTTGCCGCAGCCATCATTAATTGGGCGAAACAAGAACTGATATTAACTAACACTGGCAAAGTTCAATCGTAAAAAAACACTACTTTTGGTTTTCCTTTTCCGGCTCTTATCAATCGGATCGAGGAATATCAGATTAAAAATAAAATGTATAATCGATAAAATAAAAAATTATGGCCGACCTAACAACAAAATTTTTGGGTTTAACCCTTCGTAATCCCTTGATCGTGGGAAGTTCAGGATTAACTGATACTGTTGAAAAAGTAAAAGCTGCCGAAGCTGCCGGCGCAGGGGCGGTGGTTTTGAAATCGCTCTTCGAGGAAGAAATTATTGCCGAAATGGAAGAAACCATGCACCGCATGACTTCCCGCGCTTTTGTGTATCCCGAAACCTTCGATTACATGGATGAAGATGAAGAAGAAGACAGTGTACGCAAATTTTTGCGCCTGGTGCGCGAAGCCAAAGACGCGGTTCATATCCCGGTGATTGCAAGTATCAACTGTGTGAGTGCGCAAAAGTGGACCTACTTTGCCAAAGAAATCGAAGATGCCGGTGCCGATGCGCTTGAGTTGAATCTTTTTATCCTGCCTACCGATTTTAACCGCACCGCCGAAGAAAATGAGAAATTGTATTTTGAGATTGTGGAGGAAGTAAAAAAAGTAGTAAAGATTCCAATTCTTCTCAAGGTAAGTTATTATGCCTCTAATTTGGGTATGATGCTGCAAAAGCTGTCAAAGTCTGGCATAGCAGGGCTTACCCTGTTCAACCGTTTTTACAGCCCCGATTTCAACCTCGAAACCTATCAGGTGGTTTCAACCAATGTGCTTAGCACCTCGCACGACCTGCCCATTTCGCTGCGGTGGATCGCTGTGATGGCCGAGCGCGTTTCGTGCGATCTGGCTGCATCAACCGGCGTGCATGACGGCGAAGCAATGATAAAACAAATATTGGCCGGTGCGGATGCCGTGCAAGTAGTTTCAGTACTCTACAAAAATGGCGTGGGCTATATCAAGGATATGCTCGATGAGATGAGCCGTTGGATGGAGCACGAGGGCTACGATAAGCTCGATGATTTCCGGGCAAAACTTAGTCAGGCCAAGAGTAGCAATCCTGCTGCCTACGAGCGCGTTCAGTTTATGAAAAATTTCCGCCACTTTATCTACGAATAGTTTTAGCGTTTCGCCTTACCTGACAGTTTCCGCCTGACAGTTGTGTGTTGTATTCAGGAAAATATGGCAGTAATTCAGATTTTAATTAGTGATACTTATGTGATTTATTTTTGGCACTATTTTAGTCAAGACGCAAAATCAAATCTAAGCACAATTCGCTATAACACGAAAAATTATAAATGCAATGGGTGAAAATATTGAAAAAGTAAAATGTTTAATTATTGGTTCCGGCCCTGCCGGATACACCGCTGCACTTTATGCAGCCCGGGCCGAACTTAAACCTGTAATGTATCAGGGCATGCAGCCCGGCGGTCAGTTAACCATTACCACCGAGGTAGAAAACTTTCCCGGTTATCCCGATGGAACACAGGGAACGGCCATGATGGAAGATATGAAAAAGCAGGCCGAACGCTTTGGTACCGACATTCGCTGGGGCGAAATTGTGGACATCGATCTCTCTAAACGCCCTTTTAAAGCTAAAGCCGATGATGGCAAAGAGCTTTTGGCCGAAACAGTGATTGTGGCCACAGGAGCATCGGCTCGTTGGCTGGGAATGCCTTCGGAACAGGAATACAACGGATACGGCGTATCGGCATGTGCTACCTGCGATGGCTATTTTTACAAGGGCAAAGTGGTTGCCGTAGTCGGGGGTGGCGATACCGCCGCCGAGGAGGCCACCTACCTGTCAAAGCTGGTCAAAAAAGTTTACCTGATTCATCGCCGCGACGAACTGCGGGCTTCCAAAGCCATGCAAAACCGGGTTTTCAAAACCAAAAATATCGAGATGGTTTGGGATAGCGTGCCCCTGGAAATAATCGGTAAAAAAGAAGGCTTCTCCAAAGCTGTTACCGGCGTTATTGTCGAGAATACCAAGACCGCTGAAAAAAAGACCATCGACATCGATGGCTTTTTTGTGGCCATCGGCCATAAGCCTAATTCTGACCTTTTCAAAGGTAAGCTCGATATGGACGAGACGGCATATCTGATTACCAAACCCAACTCTACTGCCACCAATATTCCCGGCGTATTTGCCGCCGGCGATATTCAGGATAAGACTTTTCGCCAGGCCATTACTGCCGCTGGCACAGGATGTATGGCCGCGCTCGAGTCGGAGCGTTTCCTGGCCGATCAGGAAGATTAATCAATGCCTTTATCAAAAATTAAAAAACCAATCCGGACACGCTCCCGATTGGTTTTTTTTGCTTTTTGAACGAAAAGTTTTGAGCAATAATTTATTTTCATAATTTAGTTTCCTTTTATGAAACCATTTTTTGTATCTTTGCAAATAATTCAATGAAAGTACATTTGATTAAAAAACAGTCGATTGAGGGCTATGCCCTAAAAAATGCCGGAAGCAGGGCATCTTTTGAGATTTGGCTTTCTATAATTAAAAGAGTTGATTGGAACGAGCCTAACGAGATTATTTCGACTTTTAATAGCGCAGATATTCTTGGTAAAAGCTCAGACAGAGTTGTATTTAATATTGGTGGGAATAATTTTAGAATGATTTGTAAATATCACTTTGGGAATGCTCGCGTTCATTTATTTGTAAAAAGGATTGGTTCTCACGCAGAATACACAAAAGTTTGTAATATTGGAATGCAATATGAGGTTGATGTTTATCGAACTTAACTAAACAGAGAACGAGAATGGAAACAATGAAATACACAATAATAAAAGATATAGTGCAGTATGAACAATATTGTAGCATTTTAGAAAAATTGATTGAGTGCGATGGAGACGAAATCAAAGATGAGATTGATTTGCTTACATTGTTGATCGAGAAATGGGATAATGAGCATAGTACTTTTAGCGATTCCGATCCTGTTGAAATACTTAAAGCTGTATTGGAAGGCCATAATTTAAAAGCAAAAGATCTGGCAGATATTTTGGATTTATCAAAGGGAACCGTCTCTAAAATTCTTAATTATCAAAAAGGACTTTCAAAAGATACCATCCGGAAACTTGCTGAATATTTTAAAATAAGCCAGGAAGCGTTCAACAGGCCGTACAAAATGCTTAATGAGCTTAACTTAAATATGGTAAGTAAAATAATTACCAGAAAAAATAGGGTAGAGGTGTAAGAATAGATGACTTTTTTGGCTCACGGGAAAAGGAAATATAGCTCAAAAACAGTTCATATTTGAGCTAAAAGAAATATCTTTGTGAGCTAAAAGTAATAGACATGCCTGATCAGCGAGAACAACTAATTATTGATTGTGTAAAGAACTTTGACGAAGTTTCATCAAAAGAAATTTTCGACAAGATTGATATTTCTGTGAGTTATGCAACACTCAAAAGGGTATTGTCGAAACTTGTTTCGGAAAATATCATAACAACTAAGGGAAAGGGCAAAGGAACCCGGTATATTCTTTCACCAATATTTGAAGTGGTTCAGCTTATTGATATCCAAAAATATTATGCACAGGAGATCGATGATAGGCAGATAAAAGAAGGATTTGATTTTTCGATAATTACCGAAGTTTTGGCAAAGCACAGTGTTTTTTCCAAATTGGAACTATCAAAATTAAATGGTCTTCAAGCTGTTTTTCAGAAAAATATTTCGCAATTATCCGAAAGTGAATATAAAAAGGAGTTTGAAAGATTGGCGATTGATTTGAGCTGGAAATCATCGCAAATTGAAGGAAACACCTACTCCCTGCTTGAAACCGAAAGGCTTTTGAAAGAAAAAGAAACCGCCGCAGGAAAGACCAAAGAAGAAGCCATAATGCTACTCAATCATAAAGATACCCTCGATTTTATTCTTGAAAATCCCGATTATCTATATCCACTAAACAACACAAAAATTGAGGATATCCACAGCATTTTAATCAAAGAGCTGGCAGTAGAACGGAATTTACGAAAAAGACGCGTTGGTATTTCCGGTACCAATTATCGTCCCCTGGACAACGAATTTCAAATATCTGAAGCCCTGGGTAATTCTTGCGATGTGATTAATGCTAAGGAAAGTATTTTCGAGAAAGCATTATTGGCTCTGGTGCTTATTTCGTACATTCAGCCCTTTATGGATGGCAACAAAAGAACTGCACGAATTGTGAGCAACGCGATTTTGATTAATAAAAAACATTGTCCGCTCTCATTCAGAACGGTCGATTCGATTGAATACAAGAAAGCCATCTTGTTGTTTTACGAACAAAATAACATTTCCAATTTCAAGGAAATCTTCATTAATCAATATGAATTTGCTGTGAACACCTATTTTTAATAACAAATCTTAAGTAGTTTAAATAATAAAGATAAGCATGAACATTTTATTAAAGATTTTGGACATCACTCGAATTGTTGGCGTTAGCATGGCCTTCTTTTTCGGGTATCAAATTGGATTTGCGGAAACTTACAATCCTATTGCACAACTGCATTTTATGATCCCTGCTATCATTGTTGTTATTGCCGGCATCTCCGGTCTGGAAGGTATCTTTTTTGCAAAAAAGTCAGCCGAGTTAAAGGGCTTTGAAACCGGGAGTAATTATCAAAAGCAATCGGCTATTGCCCTGCTGTCGTATGCAGTAATTGCCTTGCTTGTATATTTCTGCAATTGGGGTATCAAGGCCGAGCTGACCATTCTGTTTGCTTTTCTATTCTTTTTCTTTTTCTCAGCTATTAACCATGGAGCTGAAGCTGTAAAAAACAAAAATTACAAATGGCAAAATGTGAACAGGCCGTTTATTACCTTAATTTTAATAGCCGGTTTGATTTATCCTGTTGTAATGGTTTTTAAAGATTTGTAATCCATTTAATCTGCGGAAGCAAACTAAAATAATTCTCCCTGCCTGGGATTTTTTGTTTTCCCCAAAAGTGAATAAGCCAGGGCTGTGGCTTCTCTGCCACGTGGTGTGCGCATAATGTAACCTTCCATTATCAAAAAAGGTTCATATACCTCCTCGATGGTTCCCGAGTCTTCGCCCACCGCCGTTGCTATGGTGGAAAGCCCTACCGGTCCCCCGCCAAATTTGTCGATGATTACTGAAAGGATTTTGTTGTCCATCTCGTCCAGGCCGTTTTTATCCACGTTGAGGGCGGCCAGGGCATATTGTGAAATCTTCATGTCGATCTTGCCATTTCCTTTGATTTGAGCAAAATCCCTGACCCGGCGAAGCAGGAGATTTGCAATACGCGGCGTTCCCCGGCTGCGTCGCGATATTTCGTCGGCAGCATCTTCGCTAATTTCTGTTCGTAGGATGCCTGCCGAGCGGAGCAGGATTTTTTTCAGGGTTTCGGCATCGTAATAAGAAAGGCGTGAGTTGATACCAAAGCGCGAACGCAAGGGTGCGGTCAGCAGCCCCGAGCGCGTAGTAGCTCCAATCAGCGTAAAAGGGTTCAACACTATTTGCACACTTCGGGCATTGGGGCCGGTTTCGATCATGATGTCGATTTTATAATCCTCCATGGCCGAGTACAGATATTCTTCTACCACCGGACTAAGGCGGTGTATTTCGTCGATAAAGAGCACATCGTTGGCCTCAAGGTTGGTGAGCAGGCCAGCCAGGTCGCCGGGCTTGTCCATCACCGGCCCCGAAGTTACCTTTATACCCACACCCAGTTCGTTGGCGATGATGTACGAAAGCGTGGTTTTGCCCAGGCCGGGAGGGCCATGCAAGAGCGCATGGTCGAGGGCTTCGCCGCGTTTTTTGGCGGCCTCAACAAATATTTTTAGGTTTCCGACCACCTGCCCCTGCCCCGAAAAGCTCTCGAACATAGATGGCCTTAGTGCCTTCTCTACCTCAATTTCGCCCGGGCTAAGCCCCTGGCCGCTTGCATCCAGATTTTCGTTCATGGTACTTTTTGATTAATGCAGCAAAAGTAAGAATTTACTTATGATTGGCTGGCTAAAATGGGTGTGAAAAAAATAGGGAAGATAATCGGCAGATGGTGCTTTTATTTATTAGATTTTAAAATTTTTATAATTTAGCAAACTTTATTAGAGATATTTTCCTTGCACGAAATTTTGACACATTATTATGAAAAAAATTGTTGTTGCGCTCGATTTTTCCTCCGGCTCCATTCATGCCCTGGAATATGCCATTAGCATTGCTAACATTATTAAGGCAAACATCCTGATGATATGGGTGGATAAAACCGCCACACCTGATTCTGTTTACGCTTCATCTATCGAAAGTTATCGTGGTGAGGTGGTAAAACGATTTGGGGAACTCATCGATGAGTATCAGACAAAACTCACTGGCGGCACCCTCGAATACAAGCTGCGTAAGGGGAAAATCTACACGGAGATTGTGAATACTGCCAAGACCAAAAAGGCCGATCTGATCATTTCAGGATCGCATGGCGTTTCGGGTTTCGAGGAATATTGGATCGGCAGTAACGCCAACAGGATGGTTGGACATGCCCAGTGTCCGGTTATTACTGTACGCAATGGTTTTAATATCAAAGAAAAAATCACGAAAATTGTCCTTCCCATCGACAATTCAAAGCATACGCTCATCAAGGTTCCGTTTACCGCCAGGCTGGCCAAATTGTTTGGTGCCGTGGTGCATATTGTGGTTATTTTTTCAACCAATCTCCCTACCATGCACAAAAGGGTTGAAAATTATACCGACAAGGCCAAAAAATTCTTCGATGTTCAGGGCGTTGCTTATGTTGTGGAATACATCAAAAGTCAAAGTGCCACCAAGGCCACCATCGAATATGCAAAGACGCTTGATGCCGATCTGATTTCGATTATGACCGAGCAGGACGATCGTAAAGATAGCGGCTTACTGGGGCCGTGTGCCCAACAGATGGTGAACCATTCGCCCATCCCTGTTTTGAGTGTGCATGTGGATGATGCGAAAAAAACGATGAAATTGTTTGATAATATTTAAGGATTCCAATGAAGTTAAAAACTGCCCTTACCTTCCTTTTTGTTTTTTCAGTATTCGCTGCTTTTTCGCAGGATTATAGCTATGAGAAAATTAATCAGATGAGCAGCTTGCCCGACACCAGCCAAAAAGCGGCGGGCAGTGTGGAGGTATTTCGCGACAGCCGCATCGACAGCATTGTGCAGATGTATAAAAACTATACAAGAGCACAGGATGGTTTTATGGGTTATCGTGTGCAAATATTTTTTGATGCCGGCAATAACTCGCTTCAAAAGGCCGAAGCCGAAGCCGGGCAGTTTCAGATGCTTTATCCCGGCGATACCGCCTACATTTCGTTTACCCAGCCTTATTACAAGGTTAGGGTTGGCGATTTCAGAAGCCGTCTTGAAGCCGAGGGTTACATGCGAAAAATTTTGGATGATTATCCCAATGCCTTTGTAATTAAGGATAAGATACGGTTTCCCGAGCTTTAGTTTTAAAAACTACTAATAAGTTTTCGTCCATTAAGTTATATCTTCTGCTGGTGCTTAAATGCTTATCCGCTGATTCGACAATTTGTTTCTAACAATGATTTTTCTGCATTTGCGATATGCTACAAAATACATTAAGAGCTTATAACAAAGAAGCCATTTTAGGTTAGACAGATAGGCGCGTGGGCGAAAGTTTGGCGGGCAGCGGCTGCAAGTGTGGTGGATAGCATCAAACTTTCTTGATTTTTTGGTTCTTTTTCATCAAGGAAAAAGAACAAGAAATAAAAAGTTATTCATTCTTTTGGCTCGTAATTAACGAATGATGTCGGGCAAACCCTAAGTGCCGGATTCAAGAATCCGAGAATTAGAAATATGTTCGAATCTTCGCTTCGCTCAACAATTAACATCTTCCTCCTAATAAGCCACATCTTCCCAACCATGATCAGTAAAATTTTTTATACTCGAAAACCCAATCTCCCGCATCATCGCCTTGGTTTCGGTATAAAATCCATCCAATTCTTCCGGTTTATGCGCATCGGAGTTTAGCGTAATCGGAATGTTCATCTCATTGATTTTGCGAAGCAGCCACGCCCCCGGAAAGGTTTCCTCTGATCGGCCTTTGTACAAGCCACGGGTGTTTATTTCGACAATTGTATTTTGCCGGGCAATCACCGCAAGGGTTTGCTCCACCTGATCGATGTACCAGGCTTCATTTTCGTTGAAAAACCGCCCTTGATTGTGCATTTTAATTTTATCTAAATGGGCAACAATATCCGGTTTTTCGGTGAGCAGCATCTCGCGCACTTGTTCCCAGTAGCGGGTAACACCTTCTTTGATGTGGGTGCCGTAGAGTTTTTTCAAGCCTTCATCGTAGGTCGCCTGCATGGGGCCATCGATAAACCAAAGCTCGGGCGCTTCGGGTTTTTTTATCAGATGCACCCCGCCAATGAGATAGTCGGCCTGGATGCGTTCGCGAAAGTACGCGAATGTGCTGGTAACTCCCGGGATAAAATCGACTTCGAGAGCCAGGAAAATATGGATTTGGTCGCGGTATTTTTCTTTTAGTGCGTTGATTTCCTCAGCATAACGCAGCAGGCTTTCCTCATCATGGATGGCAAATTTGTTATCAAAAGGTACCGGCGCGTGGCTCGAGAATCCCAATGTATGAAACCCTTTGGTTATGGCAGCTTCAACGTAAGCCTCGGGTGGTGATGAGCCATCGCAATAGTGGGAGTGGGTATGTAAGTTAAAAAGCGGTTTTTGCATGGCGTTATATTTTTAAGTGTTTTAGTTTTCAGTCGGAAGTGCCAAGCTTTGCTCGTGCATCCTCAAAAAATCACGAAAATGGAACATTTTTTATTTTACGTGACCGGCGGTTCATTGGTCTATGAATGCTGCTTTTTATTAACGCTCGAATGTCCTTCGGACGATCGAGCTTGCAAAAACAATAATTCTCCATTATCCCTTTTTTCAGCTGTTTCAGAAGTTTCAGCTGTTTCAGAATCTTCAACTGTTTCAAATGTTTCAGTCATTCAGTCATTCAATCATTCAATCACTCCAACTCACCACTCATCTCTCATTTTTCCCCCAGCGAATGCGTGTATTTATTCACTGCTTCGGCATCTATTTCGCCGTTGCAAAGGATGGCCAGGCGCTCGATTACATTGCGTAGCTCCCGCACGTTGCCGGTCCAGTTGTATTCTTCCAGTTTTTGCAAGGCCTCTTCATTGAAGGTGAGGGCGGGTTTAGCCATCTTACCTGCAATTTCTTCCATAAAATGCCGGGCAAGCAAGGGGATGTCACCTTCACGATCGTTAAGGTCGGGTACCTTGATGATGATAACGCTAAGGCGATGATACAGGTCTTCGCGAAAGCGGTTGTGGCCAATTTCTTCAGCCAGGTTTTTGTTGCTTGCAGCAATGATGCGCACATCCACGTTAATTTCTTTTTCGCCGCCCACGCGGGTAATCTTATTTTCTTGTAATGCCCGAAGTACCTTGGCTTGCGCTGCCAGGCTCATATCTCCGATTTCATCCAGAAACAATGTGCCGCCGTGGGCAAGTTCAAAATCGCCCTTGCGTTGTTTTATGGCCGAGGTAAACGAGCCTTTCTCGTGGCCAAAAAGCTGGCTTTCGATAAGCTCGGACGGGATGGCAGCGCAGTTTACCTCGACAAAGGGTGCGTGGGCGCGTGGGCTTTTATGATGCAGCCAGCGAGCCACCAGTTCTTTGCCGGTGCCATTGTTGCCTTGTATCAGCACCCGGGCATTGGTGGCGGCTACTTTGTCGATCATCTCTTTTACCAGCATCATGGCGGGCGATTGGCCTATCATTTCCCAGGTTTGTGGCATATCCTGCCGCAGTGTTTTCGCTTCTTTTATCAGCGTGGATTTATCAAGGGCATTGCGCAGGGTTATCAGCAGGCGGTTTAAATCGAGGGGTTTGGCAATATAATCGTAAGCCCCGGTCTTGATGGCTTCTACGGCGGTTTCTATCGTGCCATGTCCCGAAATCATCACCACCGGTGTGTCCGTAATTTTCATGATATGCTCGAGCACCTCCAGCCCGTCCATGCGCGGCATTTTTATGTCGAGTAGCACAACATCAAACTTTTTGCTGTTTATCAGCTTAAGTCCCTCGATGCCATCTTCGGCATCATCTACTTTGTAGCCTTCGTTTTCCAGAATATCCCGCAGGGTATTTCGTATGCTTCTTTCATCGTCGATTATCAGAATTTTTGCCATAAATTATCAGGTCGTTTTTTGAAAAAATATTGATGTTTTGCAAACAAAGTATTTTGCTTTGAAAGTTTTATTAAAGTTGGAAATAATTAGAAGCAATTAAGGCTAATTTTTATTGATGTTTTTTTTTCGTCTTAATTCCTTATCACCTTTTGATGCATCATTCCCGAAGGGGTGATAATGATAAAATGATAAGACCCGTAGGGAAATCCGGCCAGGCTTGCCGAAAATGATCTTCCCGAAAAAGTTGTCGTTTTTATCAAAGCTCCATTGTTATTATAAATGTGTAGTAAGTTTAAAGCATGAGCTTCGACCCCTTCATCCAAATCAATTTTAACCAGATTGCTGGCAGGATTGGGATAAACGCTAAACGAAAACGGACTTGGGTCGTTTAGGCCGTGGGCTTCGAAATACGACCAAAAGTTTTTTTCCTGATATGAATTTTTCCAACGATTATTATCCTCATCCCAGTAGCGAAAAGTAAATACCTCTCTGTTGTTGTTATTATCATAATCATAATTATGCTGCGACAAATTGGTCCATTGCTCATAGCCAAACGACCAAAATTCGTTGAGGATCAGGGTAAGCTCTTGCTGATTGTTGTAGGTGTAAGTTTTTCGGGTTTTGTTGAGCCATCCGCTGCCGTCCCATAAATAATTGGTGCGCCGCTGCAAAAGTGCGTTTGCTGTGTATTGATATTCGCTGTAGTCTTTGTTTTCCCAGGTAGTCGTTCCCACATTCCACTGGTATTTATTCTCCTTTTGCAGGAGACCACTACTGTATTCATAAGTCCATTTTTGCGAATTTGCCCAGCTATCACCCAGCCATAACTCGTGCAAGCGGGTTTTGAGATTTTGCTTATCATCGTAGCTGTAGCTTATTCGCAGGCTGTCGTTCCAGTTGTTGGAAGCACCATTCCACGAAAAAAATTCTTGTATCGAATCCAGATGATATTGGTTATAGCGGTAAAGCTCGTAATTGTAGCGCAGCCAGTTTTGCGAAATGGTATCAAATTGTTTGTTGTAGATCAAATGAACCCGTTGTTGATCATCATAAAAATATTCGGATAACTTGCCTCCCACAAAATCGTTCTGTACTTCATCCCATATTTTAAACCAGCTTTTGACAGGCTGGCCATGGGTGTTAAAATAAATGGAATCGGCCAGCAGCCAAGCTTGAGTGTTTTTATCAAAAACGGAGCTAAGCCATAACTTGCTCACCGAATCGTTAGTAAATTGCCCCTGGTAGCGGACTTGTTCGTACCAGTTAAACGCGAGGGTATCGTAAACATAATCAGAAGCCATCAGCACATTGCCGATCTTGTTTCGTTCTTCCACACGATAAGTTTTGTGTTTAAACCAGGATTGGCCAAAGGTGTTGCCCAAGTAGTACCAGCTCGAATCGCTAAGGTATTGCCCCTTGTTTTGTTTTAGCCAGGTATCGGGAAAGCGGCTTGTATGTTCGGAGGCAAACTGTGCCATGCCTTGAAAAGACATTAGGAGTATGGCGATGATTATCGATCTTGATTTGCTGTGCATAATCGTTTTTTTTTAGTTGCAACAAAGATAGAAATAATCTCGTTTCACGCTTTCAGCCTGTCATTTGTTCGTATCCGTACAAAACCTGTATTTATTCTGAACACAATAAACGAAGGCAGTCATATTTATGTGTTTTGATATTTTGATTATTAACAAGATAGCAAGATGGCATGTTTTTAGATAAAACGGCCATTCATTTTGTGGATATAAAGTTATTTTTGCAAATTATTAAACGAAATCAGCTAAACAATAAGCGAATATGAAAAAACGTCAAGGCCTAACGCGGATGATTGCCGGAGTACTATTTTTTTGGATACTACTCGTTTCAAATTCAATGGTGGCTCAGGATCTTCCTAAAACATGGAGCTTAGAGGATTGCATCAACTACGCCATCGAGAATAATATTCAGATACAGCAAAGCGAGCTGGGTATCGAAAGTAGTGAAATAAATCTGCTGGAAAGCAAACTAAGTATGTTGCCTTCTCTCAATGCCAGTACGCGCTATTCGTATAGCTGGGGGCGTATTCTCGACCAATCGATAAATGCTTATGTAGATAAAGAAACCCGACAGGGAACTTTGGGTGTGGATGCCAATCTTGTTCTCTTTAACGGTTTGCAAAAGTTTAATTCGATAAAAAAGGATAAAATTGACTACGAGGCCAGCCAGTATGATGCCGACAAGATGAAAGACGATATTTCGTTGATGCTTACGCAGGCTTATCTTTCGATATTGTTCAATCAGGAATTGCTGCGTGCGGCGCGTGAGCAGGTGGTGGCTACGCAGACCCAAATTGATAGGACTGAAAAAATGGTGGAGGCCGGAACCCTGGCACGAGGCAGCCTTTTGGAAATACAAGCCCAGGGTGCCCGCGAAGATCTTAGCGTTATCAATTACGAAAACTCTTTGAGCCTGGCCTATTTGGATTTATTGCAGATATTAGATCTGCCGGGCGATACTGACTTTGATATCGTGGTGCCGGAACTGCCTGCCAAGTTGTCCACCGGGCTGGATCCCGTTATGCAGGTTTATCAAAATGCGCTTGTAAGCCAGCCCGTGATAAAAAGTGCCGAACTGGGTGTAGAGAGTACCTACAAAAGCGTTGCCCTGGCTAAAGGAATGCGCAGCCCTTCGCTTTCGCTTTTCGGGGGATGGGGAACCAATTATTCTAATAATCAATGGTTAAGCTACAATAAATATCTTAGCCTCGATGAAACAGATCCAAATTATCTAATTCCAGATCCTGATTTTGGAGTGATTATACCTTTCGGCGATCAGTTCAAAAATAATCAAAACCGGTATTTAGGCCTTAATCTCAGTATTCCCATTTTTAATGGCTACCAGGTTTCGTCTAACATCAGCCGGGCTAAAGTTAGTGCAGCCAACTCCGAATTTAATCTGGAACTTACCCGCAACACCCTGCGCAAAGAAATAGAGCAGGCCTACAACGATGCTATGGCTGCCTACCGCAGCTATGTTGCCACCAATCAATCACTGCAATCATTCGAAGAATCCTTTAGATATACCGAGCAAAAATTTAATGTGGGCATGGCCAATTCGGTAGATTACAACATTGCCAAAAGTCAGGTTACCTCAGCACAATCGGAGTTGATCAGGGCTAAGTTTGATTATATTTTCAAAACCAAAATCCTCGACTTTTATCAAGGCAAGCCATTAACGTTGGATTATTAGTAAACAAAAATTTTTAGGCAGGCTATTGTTTTGTATTTTGTTTTCAAAAATAATGATGCCCGAAACATTGTTCTTGCTAAAACTTTTTACTTTTACACCTTCGTTTTTAAAGTTCCCCGTCATTTTAAGAAAAAATTATGCGTAAGAAAACAATTATAATTATCAGTGTAGCGGTGGTAATAGTACTCATCGTACTTGTGGTGCTCAAAAACAAGGGTGTGCTTGGTAGCGAAAATCTCACTAAAGTATCCACCGAGAAAGTGGAGCGGCGTACCATTATCGAATCCGTTTCGGCCAATGGCCGGATACAGCCCGAGAAAGAAGTAAATATTACGCCTTACATTTCGGGTGAGGTGGTTGAGCTTCATGTGCGTGAAGGCGATGAGGTGAAAGAAGGCGAACTCTTAGCCAAGATCGACCCGGAGATTTACCAGTCCAATTTCGAGCGAACCGAAGCCGGCTTGATGTCGCAAAAAGCCAGTCTGGCCAATTCCCGTGCACGCCTTGCCCAGGCCAGAGCGCAGTTTACCAACGCCGGATTATCCTTCGAGCGCAACAAAACTTTATTCGACCAGGATGTGATTTCGCAAGCCGACTTCGATGCGGCAAGTTCGCAATACGAAGTAGCGAAAGCTGAAGTGCAGGCCGCCGAAGAAACGGCCAGGGCCGCCGAGTTTCAGGTAGCCAGTGCCGAAGCCTCCCTGCGCGAAGCCCGCGAAAACCTGACAAAAACGGCCATTTATGCCCCTACCAACGGAACCATATCTCGCCTAATTGTGGAAAAAGGGGAGCGCGTGGCCGGAGCATCTCAGTTTTCGGCAGGTACCGAGCTGATGCGCGTGGCCAACCTCAACTCGATGGAGGCCGTGGTGCAGGTAAACGAAAATGATATTGTGCGGGTAAGCCTCAACGATACCAGCCTCATCGAAGTGGATGCCTACCTGAACCGGAAGTTCAAGGGTATAGTTACCGAGATCGCTACTTCGGCTGATGTTACCGGAGTAAGCACCGACCAGGTTACCAATTTTGAAGTGAAAATCCGTATGCTCAAATCCTCTTATGCCGACTTGATCCCGGAAGACAATCCCTCGTATTCTCCCTTTCGTCCGGGTATGTCCACTACCGTGGATATCCAAACCAAAACTGAGAGCAAGACCCTAACCGTTCCCATCCAGGCAGTAACTACGCGCAGCGATAGCACCGGCAAAAGCGTAAGCCAGCGTCAAAATATGGATCGCAATGCTGAGGAAGGTGAAGGCCAGGAAACTAAAGAGATCAAGGAATATGTCTTTGTTTTTGAAAATGGGAAAGCCATTATGAAGGCCGTAAAATCCGGGATTCAGGACAACGCTTATATCCAGATTCTTTCGGGGCTTAGCGATGGCGACGAAGTGATTACCGGGCCTTATCGCGCCGTTTCGCGCACACTAAAAAACGACCAGGCTGTGGAAGTAGTGGATAAGGACAAGCTGTTTAAAGAAGATTAAATCTATAATCATACATCCATATCTGAAATCTTAAGTCGGAAATCTAAAATCTGAAATCAAAAGAAATCCAGGGTTGTAATCCCTATTTAATGGGAGCAGAGACGCGCTATTTTCCGGAGGCAGAGACGCGCTGGTAGCGCGTCTGTACTTTGCGTGCAAATGCATGGCTGATGAATTGGATTTTGAAGAAATTCGCGGAATGGGCGTTTAAAGCAGGTTTATTTTCGGTAATGCGTAAAGACGCGCAATATGCGCGTCTCAGAGATGCTTGCAGGGTTGCAATACCCTACGGGCTGCTATCCCTTGCCATCAATCTAAAATCATACATCCACCTCAAACACCTGATATCTTACATCACACATCTGACATCTGATCTCTGACATCTGATCTCTGACATCCACCTCAAACACCTGATATCTTACATCACACATCTGACATCTGATCTCTGACATCTGACATCTGACATCACAGATCCCTTATGGCCTTTTCCATTTCTAAAAAATTATCATCCATCTTTTGTAATAGATGCAACTGGTTGCGACAACGTTCCAAATTGTGCAATTCGTGTTGCGTTTTGTAATAGATATCGCCTTCCAGAAAATCGGTCATAAATCGCAGAGCAATGATATAGGTCATCACTTTGGCCGAAAAGGCCAGGTATTTTATCTCGGTTTCCGTTAGCATTGCCCTGGCTTCATCCAAATATCCCTTGGCGAATTGTTTGAACAATTCAAAATCAAAATTAACCTTATCCAAATCGGGATCATCTTCTTCTGCGGTGTTGGCCAGGGTACGAATAGCATCGCCAAAGTCGTAATGAACAAAGCCGCTCATCACTGTGTCGAGGTCGATAATGCAAAGGGCGTTGGTTTTTTCATCGAACAGGATGTTGTTGAATTTGGTGTCGTTGTGGGTAATGCGTAGTGGTATCTTCCCCTCTTGCCCCAGACGATGGATGGTCATCATTTCGTGATGGCGGCTTTCAAATAGTTCGATTTCGCCAGCCACCTGCCGGGCGCGCTGAAAAGCATCAGCGGCTATAGCTTTTTTGAAATCAGCAAACCTTTTTCCCAGATTATGAAAATCGGGGATGGTATGATGCAGGGCTTTACCAGGCAGATCGGAGAGCAGACTTTGAAATTTCCCCAGTGCTCGTCCGCCTTCCAGAGCCATGCGCGGACTAATGTGATTCATATTACTTGCTGAGCCATTTTGGCAATACACATAGCATCGCCAATAATTTCCAGCATCATCGCGGTGATAGTAACGGTCGTTTTTGCTGTGGACAAGTTCGAGGGATTTTTTGCTGCGAGTGGCAGGATTATCGGCCAACTTGCGCGCGATGTGTGTGGTAACCCTGTGGATATTTTCCATGAGCTTATCCACATCTTTAAAAATATCGTGATTGATGCGTTGGATAACATAGTCAGGCATTTCATCACCATTCGTTAGTACAAAAAAAGTATCGTTGATATGACCAACGCTAATTGGCTCGATATTTTGTATGGTGCCATCGATTGGAAAGTGAGCAGCAATAAGTCCGACATCAAAGGGGCTTTGCTCTGTCATGGTCATCTATTTCCAAAGCTTTGCGGGATACAAACCTGCTTCAACAAGCTGATTGATTTTTTGCACGGCATCGGCCTTATCTTCTTTGTAGGTTACGCCAAACCATTGTGCATTCGCTTCAATAATCTTTACCCTGCCTTCCTTGTTTTTCATCATATCCATTAGCGGCCAGGCGATAAAATATTCGGCCTTGGGGTCGTTTTTGGCAGTTTGAATAAAACGGGCAAAACCTTTCTCAAAAACCTGAAACATGCCCGGATAAAATCCCCAGATATTCATAGAGGCAATTTCTTTTCCGCTTAGCGGATGCCAATGGCTCGCTTGATCCTGATAAGCAATGGTATCCTGATGAAGGCTAATTTTTGTTACTTCTTCGATGGCTTGCAAAAAACCTTCTTTATCGCTTTTGCATAATCCCCGCGAAACGGTTCCATTATCCGATAGCGTTCCATCAAGCTGATAGCCCACCATGCAATGGTCGCTAACCTTATTGTTTGTGGCAAAATAATCGGCTACGGCCTGATAGGCTTCTGCGCTGTAAAAGTCATCGGCGTTGATAACAGCAAAGGGTTCGTTGATGGCATCTTTGGCCACCAGAATGGCGTGAGCTGTACCCCAGGGTTTCGTACGTTCGACTTCAATATGCACCCCTTCGGGGATATTATCAATTTCCTGATAAACATACTCTACCTGGATTTTACCCTCGAGCTTATTGCCAAAAAATGCGCGGAAATCGACTTCCAGCTCTTTGCGTATCACCAGTACCACCTTACCAAATCCAGCCCTGATGGCATCAAAAATCGAATAGTCGATAATGGCTTCGTTGGAAGGCCCTATTTCATCAATTTGTTTTAATCCACCATAGCGGCTGCCCATGCCGGCAGCAAGAATTAGCAGTGTAGGTTTTTTCATGTTTGTTATGATTTTATTATAATAAAGTGCTATTTAGCGTCTGTCCATAAAGTCGACTTTTTTTGATTTTAGATTGAAGATTAAGGATTTTAGATTGTGCTGAATATCACCAACATCTTAAATCTAAAATCTTAAATCTCAAATCGTATATTTTTCTAAATGTTACTTTAAAGACGAACACTATTTAGTCTCAATTTACTCGGCTCTTAGTTTTCCAAAGAATTTAAATAGCGCAAAAGTACCGATTGCGGCAACAACAAACAAAACGATCGCCATGATCATATTTCCATAAAGCACATTTCCGATGGCAAAGAGCGATGAATAAACCACAATGATTCCAATAAAAACACACAGTATTTGAATGGGCATTTCCCAGGCTTTTCCATGGTCTTTTTCGTCAATCATATCTCCTTCGGCACGCGCTTCGGCTATCACTTTTTTCCAACCTGGTCCACCCGGACGTGTCAGACGATAAAAACTGCGAAGGGTCTCTTTGCTTTCCGCCGGAGTTAAAAAAGTTGCCAACAACCAGGCCACGGTCGTTGCTCCAACAGCGATCAACAACTTTACTGTAAATCCATCCAAAACATCGGTGGCAACATCAGCATTATCAATTACCAAAACCAAAATAAAGGCATTGAGGGTAGCTACAATCATGGCCACAATTTCGGTCCAGGCATTGATGCGCCACCAAAACCACCTAAGAAGATAAATAGCTCCCGAACCTGCACCCGACAAGAGCAGAATATTAAAGGCCTGCGTGGCATTATCCAGAATTGTTAAGGCCAAAGCACCTGAGAGAAACATCAGTACTACCGTTGAAATTCTCGCCATTTTTACCAGTTCCTTTTGTTCAGCTTTGGGATTTACAAATCGTTTGTAAAAATCATTGACCACGTAGGATGAACCCCAGTTGAGGTGGGTGCCGATGGTTGACATGTAGGCGGCAATCAGCGAAGCAACCACCAGTCCCAGCCATCCTGCCCCTATTTTGGAAAGCATTACCGGGTAGGCAATATCATCTTTGAGGTACTCGGGATCGATGTTGGGAAACTCGGCTTTGATAGAAGCCAGGTCAGGATAAATGACCAGCGATGCCAGGGCTACGATAATCCAGGGCCACGGCCTCAGGGCGTAGTGCGCAAAGTTGAAAAGGAGCGTTGCGCCAATGGCATTTTTTTCGTCTTTGGCCGCCAACATGCGTTGGGCGATATAACCACCACCACCAGGCTCCGCGCCAGGATACCACACCGACCACCACTGCACTGCAATGGGGATAATGAGCAGAGGAATATAAATGGAAGGGTTGGAGAAGTCGGGGAAGAAAGAAATCTTATCAGCTAAGACAGGATTAGATATTAAATTGCTTAATGATCCTATTTCGGGCTGACGAACAGCCACAATAGCTGCGAGTACGGCACCAAACATGGCAATGCCATATTGAAAAAAATCAGCCCAGATAACACCCTTTAATCCCCCCAGCGAGGCATAAATCACTACCACGACGGATGCGCCAATAACGCTCACCCAGGGATCGAGACCCAGCATAACCGCGCCAATTTTGATGGCAGCCAGCGTAACCGATCCCATAATGAGCACATTGAAAAATACGCCAAGGTAAATGGAACGGAAGCCACGCAGAAAACCCGCAGCCTTGCCGCCATAACGTTTTTCGTAAAACTCAAGATCGGTTAAAACACCTGAACGACGCCACAGTTTGGCATAAATAAAAACCGTTACCATCCCGGTAATGAGAAAAGCCCACCAGGCCCAATTCTTTATCACCCCGTTTTCGCGCACCATGCCCGTTACCAGGTTTGGCGTATCGGCCGAAAAAGTGCAGGCAACCATCGAAATACCCAACAACCACCAAGGCATGCCCCGTCCCCCGAGGAAAAACTCATTCATGTCCTTACCGGCTGTTCTGGAAGCGATCCACCCGAGCGATAAAACCACTACGAAAAAAATCCCGACTATTGCCCAGTCTATTGTTTGAAGTACCATAGATTATGCTTTTTGCGGCGAAAATAGGACTTATTTTTTGTCTTTTTTAAAATCCTGGGAATGCTTTTTTAAACCTTTTTGTTTATTGATATTAATTACAAATTGTAATATTGCAGCAAATAGGAAGATATGGGAATTTTGAAAAACTTATTTTCGACAGGCAAACGTGCCGAGCCACTTGAGCTGGGATTGATAGGAACGGATATGCACTCGCATCTGGTGCCGGGCATCGATGATGGAGCTGAGAATCTGGAGGCATCTATCGAACTTATCAAAGGTATGAAGGCTCTGGGCTACAAAAAGCTGATAACCACCCCTCACATTCAGGGCGAGTTTTATACCAATACGCCCGAAACGATTTTGCCGGGGCTGGAGCGGGTGAAACGGGAGCTTGAAAAACAAGCCATCGACATCGAAATGCAGGCTGCCGCCGAATATTTGATTGATGATAAATTTGAAGAAAAATATAAATCGAGACCTCTGCTCACCTTTGGTAAAAAACACTTGCTGGTGGAGATGTCTTATTTTAACGAACACCCCAACCTGAAACAATACCTCTTTGATTTGCAGATTGAAGGCTATAAAATTATTTTGGCTCATCCCGAGCGTTACTCATACTGGTTTCGCAATTTCAGAAAATATCAAGAGATGAAAGACCGGGGGATTTTATTTCAGATCAACATCAATTCGCTGGCGGGATATTACTCGGGCGAGGTAAAAAATATGGCCGAGAAACTGATCGATGAAGAGATGGTTGACCTTGCCGGCAGCGACATGCATAACATGCACTATCTGGAAGCCCTGCAAAATGCACGCTACGAAAAATACCTCAAAAAGCTGGTGGATTCCGGGAGGCTTATCAACGGGCAGTTGTAAAAATGGAGTCATGGTAGTGAGGGTTTCACTTTAAGTGAAGCCCTCACTCCACCCTACTGCGCCAGCGTAAATCTTAAACTTATGCCGCCTTTGGTGGTAGAGTTGCGGTACTGCGATGAAACGTAGGGATTGTTGATAACCTTATCGAAGAACAATCGGATATTTAGCCGCTGGTTTACCATATAGTCAGCGGAGGTGTTGATCGAAATTACCTGCTGGCCAGTCGAAACCTGGTTGATGTCTTCGTCGATACGCCGTAGAACGGTTTTGTTGGAACGAACCGAAAAATCAGCGCGCACATTCAAATCGCTTTTTACATTTTGACGGCTGCCGCCTCCGCCCATATTCTTCACCACAAATTTTACATCCTTAAACCGGTATCCCAGGCCAACTACATATTCGGTGCTGGAAACTTCGGTAAGCTGGTTGTTGACAAAGCTCATAGATAGGTTACGCGATTTTTTTATCTCGAACTTGCTCATCAGGCTGTTGATCCAGGTCATGTCGAAGGAAATGAGCGGGCTAAACTGCTCGATGATGCTCACTTGCTGTATCTGGTGCTCGGGGATAAAATCCTTGTTATTGGAATTCTGTGCCGCCGGAAAACCATTGATCTCTTCAAAGTCGATCACCGACTGGAAGGAACCGATAGAGTAAGTGCTGCGGTAGCCATGGGTAATGGTAAGGTTGCGCAGGAAAGTTTTGAAGGGTTCAATCTTGTTTAGGCCATTGTAGGTTATGCGCCAGTTAAGCGCAGGTATTTTGGGCATGTCATTCAGTGCGTACGAGCCTGCCGATTTGCCACTATAAGCCGCGAGGAAGGAATACAAGAGCACGTCTTGTTGGGTAGGACCATATCCTTCGGGATAAACCTTGTCGGTAATACTATCGATTACGGTTGCCCCTACTGTGTAATTGGGATTTTCGTGGGCCAGTCGCCAGGCCACTTCCCTGCGGTTTTCTTTTAGGTTATTGAAATTCTGGTTTTGATCTTTATCATTGTCTTTAACCCAGGCCGTTGACCACGACAAGAAAGAGATGCTAAAGCTTCCCTGCTCAGTAGGGGAAAAGGATTTGAAATTACCATCGGGATCCGCTTTAAAATATTCCTGGGCATTGAGGCTATAAGTGCGGTCGGCAGTGAGTTCGATTTTAAAATCGTTGAAGGGTTCCAGGGTTCCTCTAAAATTGATTTGTTCGTTAAACTTTTTGGCGTAGGCAGTATTGAAGAGTGTATCGGCGGTGAGCCATCCCTTGTCCACGGCATCATAGCGAATGTCGCGCTGGTCGCCAAACACAAAGCCAAGCCCCGGGGCATCCAGCCCCCAGTTGTTGCCAATAAGTCCCGGTTCAGGCTTAAAGCCCGGGAGATAGGTGCCGTTGCCCTGCGAATAGCTTAGCGAAGCACGTTTAAAACTCATCAGTACTTTAAGGAAACCATTGCCCACAATCTTAAAATAGTTTTTCTTTACTTTCACCGTGTCCTGCTCTGCTTCAGCAGGCTTACGGGTGGGTGGACGTGGAGTCATTCCACGCCCCTGACTGCCGCCGCCCTTGTTTACCTTTTCCAAAAAGGGAACTTTATTATAAAGCCGATCCAGGGTAAGGTTTCCGTTGAGTTGAACGGTATTCGAGTTTTCGATCTGGTTGCCCATCCGTTCCTGCAGCGACTTGGGCGAAGCCTGCCACTTGTAATTGGTTTGATAGCGTGCCGTTGCACTTACCCAATCCAGCAAGGGCAGCTTGTTGATGGGAATAGTGTAATTGACTCCCAGATTATGCGTGTAGGTATTTTTAGTACCCATATCGAGGATTTGCTCCCGAATCTGTTCTCTTTTAATGTCGTAGTCGTCATCGTCCTTTTCGAGCGAGCCGGGTAGCTCATCGATGTAGGCCATCACATTGGCCTTGTAGTCCAGACGCAGAGAAGTGGTGAGATCCCAACGCAAATCATAATTTCGCGACCAGTCCCATTTTTTCAGATAGGTAGGCTCGATAAAAACCTCGTACTGGCTTTTGTTTCGCAGCAGCCGTTTGTTGTATTCGCGCATCATATCCGTGCGAAACGAAAACAACTTGGGCATCAGATAAAAGTTGAAATCCCTGATCAAAGCAAGTGCTTTGGGTTTAAACAGTTTCGACTTGCTGAAAGGCTTAAAGTTTTTTGGATTATTATTAAAATTATACCCGATACCGCCCTGGTATTTTTGTTGCTGATCGTATTCGATGTCCACATTGCGGGCAAACATCTCAGAATAAGTAAAGGTAAAATCCCAGTTTTCGATGTCGTAAAAATGGCTTTTCGAGGATGCTCCCACGCGGTCTTTGCGCACATTAACAAAATTGAGGTTTTTGCGCATGATAAAGTCCTCGTTGAGTTTGCTTATCGAATCGCGGTCGGCGGGATTGTAGGTGGCCAGATCATCTTTGAGTTTGATATCAGGATCCAGGAGGTTGTATTTGGGTGTAAGCCGCGATTCAGAATAGTCGAAGTGCATGGGCAGGCGGATGCCCCATTTCTCGGGGAAAAATTTGCCCAGTTCCAGGTTGGTCGAAATATCGAAGTTTTTGGTAAATTCCTGGGAGCGTTCGATTGTTTTTTTCTCGATGCTTCCGTAGCCTGGCGTGCTGTACAATCCCGAAAGGGTAACATTTCCCAGGTCGGCCAGGTCGGTCTTGATGCGTGCGGTAGCCGCCATGCCGCCCTGGTTGTTAAAGTCGGTAAGGCGCAATTCGTTTACCCATATTTCGGCGCACTTGCTCAGCCCGTCATCATTGCCGGTAAGCGAGCTTTGTTTAGGGTTGCGTATCCCGATCATAATGGCGCGCACCTCGCTAATGCTGGGGCTACCCAGTATGGTTACCTTATTTTGACCGTCAAAAGTAACGTAGGGCATGGTATAAGTGATGCCCGATCCGGGCGTGCGCATGGCGATATTGCGTTGCAGCTTGAAGTTTACCAGCCGTTCCAGGTCGATATCAAAACTATTGTTATCGGGCCAGATGGCTTCCTCGTCCGAAGCCGAAGTACCCCAGGGGGTAAACTCCAATGGTATTTCGTATTCGTAATAATTTTCGGTAAGGTCGGAGCCCATGCGAATGAAAATGGACAGGTCTCCCTTGTCGAGTTCCTGGTCGGCGAGCATCTTTTCGGCGTGGACAAACATCTCAAGTTTTCCGTATTGCCGCCAGTCGAAATCGGTAGTTTTATAAGCTCCGCGTGCATCGCCATCTATCAGGTTGCACACCCGAAGCACCATCGATTGCTCGTTGAGTTGTTGCAGGTTGGTGGTTCCCAAATTGATTTCGCGCTCGATGCCCGGAGGAACAACGTAAGGAATGGGCTGGCGGCTGCTATTCTCCTCCACGTTTATCGAAAGGATGTCGAAGGCGGTTTCGCTTTGGATGTCGTTAGGAATGTATTCGCCTGGCGAGAGCAAATCGTAACGATAACGGCGCCATTCGCCACGCACCAGCTCCAGGGTAGCAAAGCGCAAAACCGTAGGTGCTTCAAAGCCTTTCATAAACATACGCATAAAGCGGATGGACTGGAAGTCCTGGATGCCGCCCACAATGCGCGAAGGGTCGCGCACCGGTATTTTAAACTGATACCATTTTACTTCGCCCTTGTCTCCATTGGGCAGGCTGATGCCCGTCCGCTCCTTGACATCAGTAATAAAATTCTGGCCTACCTCCATATTGTTAGGATCCAAAGTAACGCGGTATTGAAAATAGCGTTCGGTTTCGCTCAGGGTATTGTCGCGGTTAATGTCTTCCACATCCGGAAAGGTGGTAGCTGAGGTAGGATAGCCTTCGGGATTTTGAGCATCGGTGGGCGAGTTGCCCTCGGTGCCGTTGTATTGCTTGTATCGCGCGAGCACACTCGAATATTCAGCTTCGTTATCGTAGTCGCTTCCGCGAAAATAGTGATAGTTGTCGTTGGAGGGGTCTTCGAGTGCCTGCAGCAATGCCGCAGAGTTGGGGCCGTAAAGTTGCTCCAGCTTGGCCAGATAATCCTGGGCATAAAAGGTAAGTTCGTCCTGGTCGCGAAGGCCATCAAAGCCTACATCCTGAAATTCGCGTGCGCCGGCCTCATTACTAAAATTCTCGACAAGAGCCTGCAGGGTTGGCACACGCCCCCATATTGTGGTATCCACGTTTTCGGCCACATCGCTGGCAGGTAGTCCGTTTTCGTAAGCCTTACGCGAGTCGCGCAGAATGTCTTCGCTGATATCCCCAAGGTTAAAATACAAATCGCCACCCGAGTTTTGACCATCGGTAAAGGGATCCATCATCCAAAACTCGATATACTCCACGTTGGTGGCTTCAAAGTCGGTGGATTCGATTTTGCGCATAATCCCACCCCAGCGACTTTCCGGCTCGCGTAGTTTTCCGTTTTCATCGATACCTGCCGATACACCTGAAATGCCCTCCACATCAAAATTGTAAGGTCCCCGTTCGTCAGGATAATAAGCCAGGTTGAGGATGGGGATGTTTGTAGGAATTCCGTTTTGCACATCCTTATCCGGGAAAACTTCGGTTTCGAGTACCTGACGCACCAGATTTTTAGATAGCTCATTCAAATCCACATTGGATGGGCGCAAGTTTCCGGTCTTATCGTAAAACAAAGGATCTACAATATACCAGGCCAGCTTAGCACGATTGAAACCATACGTCCGATTAGAACCGCTGGCGGCTTCGGGAAACATGGCTCCTTCGGTTTGCTTCTGCGGTGTGCTTGCCAAACTCCAAAGCCCCACACTTTTCAGGTCGATGGTTGACTTGCTTCCCTCGAAATCATCAATGTACGATGTTCCCGTTTTGCCAATTACCTTGGGATGGCCGGGGATAAAGTGGGCAAACTCACCATCGATGGTTACCTTCGATTCTTTTTTGGTTTCGATAAGAGGAAGGGCATCCACCATTTTAGTAATAAAGCGCGACTTGGTTTGGTAGGCGAAATCCATACCCCAGATGGTGTTGCTGATGGGGTCATCGCCATAGTTCACCTTTTGTGTTAAGGGTCGCTCAGTAAGATTCAAGATGGTGCCGCCGATATTAAAATCTTCGCTGATGCGATAGTCGATGTGTGTACCCATCAGCCGTTTGGTTTGGATATTAAAAAACGACTGGCTCTCGAGCGAAATATTAATGGGTGTTCCCGAATTAAGCACACCTTCGTTGATAATGTTTACCCGGCCCAGGGTATAGTCAACGGTATAATCTATATTTTCAGCCAATGGCACACCACCGGCAGTAACGTTTACTGAACCCTGGGGTACGTTGAGCGCATTGAGCGATATTTCACTTCCCGAGGAGGATTTGTAAAAACCATCCAGTATAAATTTGTTTTTCTCGGGATATTGCTGTGCTCCATTTTTTGTAAGAGAGTACAAAGAATCGTAAACATACCTATCGGCAATTTCATCATTTCCAATCTTAGCCCTCAGATAACTACCAAAGGGCTGGAGGCAGGTAAAATACACCCGCCCGTTGGAGCCTTGCATAGTTCCACCCTGGGTGGCAGCACCATCGATAAAGTCGAAGATACCATCGGCAGGCGGATTGAGCTGGGGGTCGAGGTTGTCGAAGTTGAGCACTCGGATTAGTGGAATACCCGTGGCCTGGCCTGCATCGCTGAGGTAGCTGGTGGGTACGCCATTGTCGTTACCCGAGTATAGAATGTTCAGGATGAAATCTTCCTTTTGCACCTGGTAGGCACCGATGGCATACACGTTTTTCATCATCAAATCCCAGAGCGGTACTTTGGTATTGAGGGTGGTGCTTTTCAGCAATTTTACCATCAGGTTGTTGGGTGCATTAATACCCACGTCCGAAAATTCACCCACCTGATACACCGAGTCTTCGCCGATAACATTGTACTGATAGGCAACGGCCAGCATCTGGTCAGAGTTCAAAGTGGTGTTCAGGGAGATAAAACCCAGCTTGCTGTTGTACGAATACTCGTTTTGATTCAACTTACGGGCACTCTCCACTTTCACAAAATCAATTCCTGCATCAAACATAAAGGGCGGTCCTTCGAGGAGCGTAGAAGCCGTGTTGATGTTGCGTATTTGCGCCTCGTACTGCATCAGCATATCCATAAGGTTGTTGCTGTTGTCCATGTCAGGAAAAGTACTGTTGCCGGGGGTAATATTGGAGTTGTACGGATTTCGCTCGCCCAGATCCTGGAAGGCAATAATATTTCTGTTTTCAGTTACGGCAGCACCAATGTTGGTTACCCACAACTCCATCTTGGTTATGTTAACGTTGGAGCGTATTATGGGCAGTTCCACCAGGGCACTGTCGTAATTATTAACAAAGAATTGCCCCAGCAGGAAGTGTTTATTTTCTTCGTATTCGTCAGCGTTAAGGTTAAACTCGTTGGTTTGTCCGCCACCCTGGACGGTGATATTCGAGGTTTCGCTCTTTTGTTCCGAGTAAACGGCAGTAACGGTGGCACGGCCAAATTTTAATTGGGTTTTGATACCAAACAAGGCCTGGCTGCCGGTAATCAAAGTGCTGTTAAGCGGAAGAGTAACATTACCGGCTTCGATCAGTTGGATGATTTCGTCTTCTTTACCTTCGTATTTCAGGTTCAGTTTATTTTCAAATTCAAAGGTAGCCTCGGTATTGTAGTTAGTCTGGAACTCGATTTTATCACCAATCTTCGCCAGCACGCTCATTTGTATATTTTGCTGGAAGTCGAAATTCACCACATTGCGCTGCCTCACGTTAAGGGTAGGGTCATCGCGGCGGTTGGCCAAGATGCCGAAAGTGAGTTCGGCGGATCCCTGGGGTCGGATGTCGATGGTGTTGGAACCGAAGATACGCTCGAAGGCCTCACCACCTACATAAATCTGGGGTATGATGCCATCGCCCCGGGCATTGGCTCCGGCAGCACCCGAACGCTCGCGCCAGTACTGGTTTATGCTGCGATCCATGTCGTACTCCATATATTCGTCGAGCGACATCTTGTAGGGTGTGCGATAATTGAGGCTGCCTACTTTTTTCTTCAGGATGTATTCGTTGCGGTCGGGGTCGTATTCTACTTCGGTGGTAATGTTTGCAGGATCTTTAAAATAAAGCGGCGATTGCTGGGCAGGCTCGCTGGCATCGCGGCTCTGATCTCTAAAAGGATAAATCAACTGAATGCTATCGCTATTATTGGTCGAATCAGGGGGAGGGGGCGCAAATAATAGGGTTCCATCGCCGGGGTAGCCAGGCTTTTTTGCAAATCCGGTCAGAAAAAAAACCACGATAAACAATACAGAAGACAGGTATGTAATTCTTTTTGTCAAAAAAAATTCTCGCTTAAGTGGTTTTTAAAGCCCGATGATTTATCACAATATTTTTAACGCATCCTTAATTAAGGCCTCAACGGTAAGGTCGGGATTCTGTTTAAGCAACTTATCCAAAGCCTTTACAACCGCTGCTTTTGCAAAGCCCAGCGTAGTAAGTCCAATTAACGCCTCATCTTTTCGGGTATTGTGCGCACTTCCTAAAAATTCGGGAGCAATATTTTCTTTCCCGATTTTATCCTGCAGGTCAACAATAATGCGCTGTGCCGTCTTGTTGCCAATCCCTTTAACCGAACTAAGTGCGGTGAGATCGCCCTGCTGTATGGCCGACATAATTTTGTTAGGAGCCAGCGATGAAAGCATAAGCATGGCCGTGCTGTTGCCCACTCCCGACACCGAAATCAGCAAGCGAAACAGTTGCCGCTCGGCACGCTCGAAAAAACCATAGACCACAAAACCTGTGGGCGTGGTAGCCTCAATTTTGAACGCGAGATGGGTAAACAAGCGGGCTTCATCCTTGTCTTTGATGGCTGCGTAGGTTTGCAGCGAAATGTTCATAAGGTAACCCGTACCCTGGTTTTCGAGCACCACATAAGCCGGGTTTTTTTCGACAAATTTGCCTTTAATGTATTCGAGCATAATGTGAATTCCTGATATTTTTTAGCTAAGCGCAAAAATAGTATTAATAAATAATCAGGGTAATAAAAAGGATGGAGCATTAATACAATAATGGCTGGACTTACCCTATGGTACACTTTTTGGGAAGCTTATCTATCAGGCTGAAAACCTGAGCCAAGACTATCACTAGTTGCTCGATTCTGCGGGTCAACAAAGTAGGGACGCGCGCCATAGCCACCAGTTCGCCGGAATTTGAAGGGCGGCAAAATCATCACCTTCGTATTGCCTTTGCTCACCATCTTAATTTCTGCCTCAGGATTTAAATGTTTTTTCCAGGCCTCCTTATCATTAATAGTACTTATTACCACAAAATTAAAAACATGGTCTTCGCGGGTGTAATATTCGAGGGAGGTAACGTGGACATAAGGGATAAGTTCATCGAAGGCATGATACACTTTAAGCCCTTTGCGCGAAAAAACCGTGATGGGCTTGGCGTGCCAGAACGAGGCAAGACCATATTGCAAATTTTCTTCTTTGGCAATCTCGTCCAGCTCGCGCACATAATCGGGATAATAATTAAAAAAACGATCGATACCCTCCGAAGAAATTTTTGAAACTCCGATGCCAAACATGGTAAGTAGCAGGGCAATAAAAACAGCTTTGCTTGTAATCATCATCCAGGCATTGTAATTTTTCTTTTCGATAAAATAGCCCAGCAAAAAGCCGAGATTAATAATGGCCATAAAAAATGCGCTGATGTTATACCGCATGATCGAGATCTGGGTAAAAGTTCCGGTAAGCACAGGCATCAGGAAAACGGCGGGGATAAAGATAAGCGAGAAAAGCAAATAAAAAGCCTGGGGCGAATTACATAGGTTTTTCACTATCAGCTTTGCTGCAATAATAAGCTGCAAAATATAAGATGCCAAAGCAGCGATGATGATAAATGAGAAAATATTCCAGCGTAAAATATGGGACCTCATCAGATCCATCAAAATAAAAAAGGATTCATCGATTTTGTCGAAGTTGGTTATTTTGGGCAGATGCAGCACATTGAGCCATGTCCGGTCGATTACGCCATGCAGCCACATCCCCAGCAATAGCGAAATAATTGTCGAAATCAACAGGATGATTGCTGCACGTTTTCGCCAGGCAATGGCGATGTATAGCGAAACGGCTGCTACCGGCACCGAATACATCAGCATAAAGAGCCGGTCGGACAATACGCTGAGCATCGAAAGGATAAAAAGAAGTATCAGCGTGCTGGTTTTAGCTTTGTTGTAATAGAGCAAACTCAGACCCAGAGTAAGGATGGCCATGGCAAAAGCACCAAAATGCAGGGTGCTGTTCAAGGCAAGATTCGCAAAGTAGAAATTATTTGATAGCACGGCATCCAGAAAAAATAACAAAAGCATGGAAATAGCAAAAGCAGCAAAAAACCAAAACTCTTTTTTGAATATTTGATTAAAGATCAGTGCAAGTCCAAAAAAGATAAACAGGTTTTGTACTATCCCAAATAAAAGCATCGACCACACTACATGGCCGGTAAAAAAGCGAAGGATGAAAAACAAAACTATATCAGGAACAAGCAGGATGGAAGGGTTTAAAAACCACAGGTCGAGACTGTAGCCCTCGACAAATAAGCTTTGATACAGGGTGGGTAGGTAGAGCGCATCCGAATTGAAAAAATATGCCCATGTGTGCTGTGAGCCAGAAAAAATGGCCAGCACCAGTACCACAAAGCAGCACAGTACCAAAAGAAAAAGTGCCTTGTTCCAACCTTGATTTATAGTTTTCATAAGCGGGCGCAAATTTAGCCTATTCCGCACAAATCTCCGAAACCAATTTTTCGAGCGACAGCCCGCCAAAATTACCCGAGCTCATCAGCAAAAGCACAGCGTTGTGGTAGTTTTGATTTTTAAGAAACTTAGCCAGTTCATCAGCTTCCGTCAATACTGTTAAGTTTTCCTGGCCAAAACCTTCCTTAACAGCTTCGGCAGAAAGGGTGGGGAGCTTTTTTAGTTGCAAGGCATGATTGCTAAAGAAAACCACAGGCACATCGGCAGGCTGAAGGCTGCCCCGGTAGTGAGGCAGGAAATTTTGGCTTAGGCTGCTAAAAGTGTGCAACTCCATCACGGCAATTAGCCGGCGATCGGGATACTGCGATTTAACAGCCTGCACCGTGGCTTTGAGCTTGGATGGCGCATGGGCAAAATCTTTATAAACAATGCAATCCTGGGATTCGCCTATTTTTTCGAGCCGCCTGGCTGCCCCTTTAAAACTTGCAATAGCCTGATAAAAATCCTTTGCTTGAATACCCAGATTTTCACACACAAGCCTTGCTCCTTCTATGTTTTGCAGATTATGATCCCCGAAAATCTCCAGAGCTATTGCCGGATGATCTTTTGGCGTAAGCCAGGTTTTGCCATCCACAATTTTAAATTCAGGAAGCTGGTAAGGCTCTGTGGTGGCAGGAACTGCAACTATTCTCGCATCCACCAGCTCCGCCAATTCATCGTCATCGCTGCAATAGATCAAGGCTCCCGCAGGATCGGTGTCGCCAATCAGGAGGTCGAACTGATTTTTATAATCCTCATAGTCCGGAAAAACATTGATATGATCCCAGGCAATGCCACTTATCAGGGTAATGTCGGGCTTGTAATGCAAAAATTTAGGGCGCAGGTCGAGGGCAGAAGTCAGGTATTCGTCCCCCTCGATCACGATAATGGGCGCATCGCTAAGTTTTACCATCACATCAAAACCTTCAATTTTGGCTCCTACCAGATAGTCAAAATCTTTCCCTGAATGTTTCAGCACGTGCATTACCATCGAGGTAATCGTAGTTTTGCCGTGGCTGCCGGCAATCACCACCCGCGTTTTATCCTTGGATTGTTCATACAAATATTCGGGAAACGAATAAATCTTCAAGCCCAATTCGATGGCCTTGTCCAGTTCGGGATTTCCATTTTTGGCGTGCATCCCCAGAATTACGGCATCCAGGTCGGAAGTAATCTTTTCGGGATGCCAGCCGGTATTTTCGGGTAAAATGCCATGATGTGCAAGATTGCTACGGGCTGGTTCAAATATTTCATCATCCGAGCCGCTTACCTCATAGCCTTTCAATTTTAAGGCAATGGCCATGTTGTGCATCACGGCCCCGCCGACAGCAATAAAATGGATTTTCATAAGCAAGGGTTTTAATAAGGTATTATTCCTTTTGGCTAATATCGGTAAAGGAACCCTCAAAAAGAACAGGCACAACTGTGGCCGTGTCGATTTTGTAGGAATACTCCACCACCTCGTCCACGCCCAGCTTGCGCAATCGTTCGCGGTGGATGGCTTTATCGGCATAAGCTGCAGGATTGTTTTTAGCCAACGACCAAAGATCGCGAGCTGCCTCCGCCGAATCGCATTGGATATCAAAATCGCTGATGGTGAGCAATTTTTCGATCAAGGCTCCGGCAAAAAGCGTGTCTTCGAGGCAGAAGCTATTTTTCCAGCCCGAGCACAAAACCACGACATTCTCATCCTGCGAGACAATCCAACGGCTCAGTGCCGATAAGTTGGAAAAAGCCCCCAGACAAACCTGCCCGAGGTTTTTTGCCGTTTCGATGGCCACCGTACCATTAGTGGTGCTGAACACCAGCTTTTCGCCTACTACCTCACCCTTCATAAACTCGAAGGCCGAATTGCCATAAGTGGCAAAACTCAGTTTTTGCCCATCACGTTCGGCGGCTATCGGGAATCCATTTTTGCCCAGTTCGGTGGCTTTTTCAACCGTGGCAACCGGAATTACCGATCGTGCGCCATTAGCCAGGGCGGCAATCATCGAGGTGGTAGCACGCAAAATGTCCACCACAACAACAATGGAATCGCCCCGCGTTTGAACAAATTCGGCCAGTGCCGGCGAAAAACAAACTTCTATACTTCTCTTTTCCATCATGATTTCAAGCGGACTGTTGGTTTGGGATACTTTGATTTTTATCAATAAGCTGGGGTTTTATCCCTGATAAAAAGGTGTTTTTACGATGACGGCTTTCAAAAGCTTATTACGCACCTTGATATAAATTTCGTTGCCAAATTTGGAATGTTCGGTTTTTACGTATCCCATGCCGATGGCTTTTTTTAACGAAGGGGCCATGGTGCCTGAGCTAACTTCGCCAATGGTATTTCCTTCGGCATCGCAAATCTCGTAATGCTGGCGGGCAATGCCCTTGTCGATCATCTCGAAACCACGCAAGCGTTTGGCAGGGCCATCTTCTTTAATTTTATGGTGATGCTCGCGATTGATAAAATTGTTGCCTTCGCTAAATTTTGTAATCCATCCCAGGCCGGCTTCTATCGGCGAAGTCTCATCGTTGATGTCGTTGCCATAGAGGCAAAAACCCATTTCGAGGCGCAGGGTATCGCGGGCGGCAAGGCCAATAGGCTTAATGCCAAATTCGGCACCGGCTTCAAATACTGCCTTCCAGATTTTATCGGCGTGGGCATTATCAAAATAAATCTCGAAACTATTTTTTTCTCCGGTATAGCCTGTGGCCGATATGTTAACATCCGCAACGCCAGCCACCGTTCCAATCCTAAAATGATAGAAGCCGATGGCCGAGAGATCGGTGTCGGTAAGTTTTTGCAGGGTTTCCATAGCCTTGGGTCCCTGGATGGCCAGTTGCGAAATACGATCAGAAGCATTTTCGAGCGTAGCACCTTTTGTATTCTGCTCGTTAACCCATTTCCAATCTTTGTCGATGTTGGAGGCATTGACCACCAAAAGGTATTTTTCGGAATTGTATTGATACACGATCAAGTCGTCCACAATACCGCCCTGATTGTTGGGGAAGCAGGTGTATTGCGCCTGATTATCCACAATCTTCGACACATCGTTGCTGGTGATTCGCTGCACCAATTCGAAGGCCTGAGGCCCGGTAAGATAAAATTCGCCCATGTGCGAAACATCGAAAACCCCTACTGTGGTTCTCACCGTTTCGTGTTCGGCATTTACTCCTTCGTATTGCACGGGCATCAAATAGCCGGCAAAAGGAACCATCTTGGCACCCAGTGCTTCATGGATTTTTGTGAAAGCAGTATTTTTCATGGATTTCAAAATTTATTTTTAATGCGGGCAAAAGTAATTCTTTGGCTTTAGCATAATTGCATATTTGCCTTTCATTTTTGTACGGGGAGGAAAATCAATCTAGGTAAACCACAAATTCAAATGCGATTTACACAGTTTTATTAAATCGGCAATATTCTTACTTTCGCTTTATTCTCATCAACGGTAATCAAGGCTCCTTTTTCGAGGTGTTTAGCAAATTGAGTTAAGACAGATATGAGCGTATTCAATTGTTTTAAGGGGGTAACATCCTGTGTTCTAATTTGAATAACTGAAGGGCAATTTGATTTGTTGGCAGCCAGGAGAGTGCCGAAATCCAAATCATGGGTAAAAATCAAACTATCGTTTTGAATTGCCCAATTAAATAATTCTTTATCCGGAGTATTTGCTTTTCCAATTGCTGACCAGTGAACAACATCAAAGCCATGTTTTCTGAGTTCTAAAACCCATAATGGGGACAAATTCATATCAATTAGTATTCTCATCAGGATGCTGAATAAATTGGTATTTCCATTTCTTCAGAACGCCAGGCAGCAAACGATAGCGCTTCATCAATATCAGCCGATTCAAGGTAAGGATACAATTCTAAAATTTCTTTTTTGGAATGCCCTGTTGCTAGTAAGCCAACAATGGTTCCTACCGTTACCCGCATTCCTCTTATGCATGGCTTCCCACCCATAACATTAGGATCGAAAGTGATTCTTTGCAATTGTCGCATTTTATTAAATTTTTTTAAAAAAATCTTGATATCTATTTTACAAAAATAGTCATAAAAAATTAGTGGCGATTGTTTGAGGCCTGTCGCATTTTAATAATTATTTAACCTACATTACCTTACAAGGCCATAAATATTTACCTACTTTCGCCGCCTGCAATTTTTTAACTTAAGCTGATAACAATATGTTACGATTCACCGCATTAGACTACGCCTGCAACCGCAATCCGGTATTGGCAAATATTCCTGAAATGAAGATTTCGGATTATTTTGGAGAATTAACCTTTAACGATACAGCCCAGCGCGAATATCTTACCAAAGAAGCCTACGACCAGGTAGTAAATGCCATCGAGCATGGCCACTGCATCAGCCGCCAGGTGGCCGACCAGATAGCCTCGTCGATGAAAGCCTGGGCTACCAACAAGGGAGCCACGCATTATACGCACTGGTTTCATCCGCTTACCGGTGCTACGGCCGAAAAGCACGATGCCTTTATCAATCCGCTGGCCGGAGGACGTGCCATCGAAGGATTTCGTGGCAACGAGCTGATGCAGCAGGAACCCGACGCATCGAGTTTCCCCAGCGGAGGCATTCGCAACACCTTCGAGGCACGCGGTTACACCGCCTGGGATCCTACTTCCCCGGCGTTTATCCTGGACAAAACCTTGTGCATACCTACCATATTTGTTTCTTATACCGGCGAGGCGCTCGATTTTAAAACCCCGCTACTCAAAGCCCTGAACACCATCGACAAGGCTGCAACCGATATATGCCACTATTTCGACAAGGATGTAAAAAGTGTGAGCGTTACTCTGGGCTGGGAGCAGGAATACTTCCTTTTGGATAAGGCCTTGTACAATGCACGGCCCGATATTTTGCTTACCCGCCGCACCCTTTTTGGCCATGCCTCGGCAAAAGACCAGCAGCTTAGCGATCATTATTTTGGCACCATCCCGCAAAGGGTAATGGAGTTTATGAAGGAATTTGAATTTGAATGCCACAAGCTGGGCATCCCCATCAAAACGCGGCACAACGAAGTTGCCCCGAGTCAGTTCGAATGTGCTCCGGTATTTGAAGAAGCCAACCTGGCGGTGGATCACAACCAACTGCTGATGCACATTATTAAGCGCATCGCCGGCAAACACAATTTCTACGCATTGCTCCACGAAAAACCCTACGCTGGCGTTAACGGATCGGGCAAACACAACAACTGGTCTCTGGCTACAAATACCGGCATCAATCTGCTTTCTCCAGGAAAAGACAGCAAATCCAACCTGCGCTTTCTTACCTTCCTTATCAACATTTTGAAAGGCGTACACGATTACTCCGATTTAATAAGAGCCGCCATCGCATCCGCCGGCAACGATCACCGCCTGGGGGCTCACGAGGCTCCGCCAGCTATCATCTCGGTGTTTATCGGCACCGAACTCACTCGCGCACTCAGGGAATTGGAAAACCAGGGGATCAATACAATTGAAGATGGTCGCGGGCTGGATTTAAATGTTCCCAAGATACCCGAAATATTGCTCGACAACACCGACCGCAACCGTACCTCGCCCTTTGCCTTTACAGGCAACAAATTCGAGTTCCGTGCAGTAGGTTCATCGTCCACTTGTTCCAAAGCCATGACACCATTAAATCTGATCTTGGCTACTCAGCTCAAAAAGTTTAAAAAGGAAGTGGATGCGCTTACCGCAAAAAACTATAAAACAGAAGATGCTATTTTGCAAATCCTGCGTGGTTATGTGGAAGAAAGCAGTGCCATCCTCTTCGAGGGCAATTCGTACAGCGAAGAATGGCTTGTGGAAGCCGAAAAGCGCGGCCTGCCCAACATAAAATCTACACCACAGGCACTGGTCAATGCCATGAACGAAAAGGTAATTGCTCTGTATGAAGATGAAAAAATCCTTACCCGGCGCGAGCTACTGGCTCGCCACGACATAAAAATGAAGAAATATACCATGCAGATTCAAATCGAATCGCGGGTAATGGGCGACCTTGCCACCAATCATATTATCCCTGTGGCCATCAAATACCAAAGTGTGCTGATGGATAATGTGAAAGGCCTGAAGGAGGTACTCGACAATAAGACTTTTGTAAAACTGTCGAAAAATCAACTCCAGTCGATCAAGGATATTTCCGGGCATATCAGCGAGATACGCGAAAATGTAATCCGCATGATCGAAGATCGCAAAATTGCCAACAAAATAGAAGATGCTCAGGAGCAGGCTATTTGCTACAACGAAAAAGTATTTCCTTTTTTAGCGCATATTCGCTACCACGTGGATAAACTCGAATTGCTGGTGGATGACAGCCTGTGGCCCCTGCCCAAATACCGGGAGATGCTTTTTATAAGGTAAGGGGTTTTTGGCAGACAGTATCTGGGATTTGACTTTGGTTTTTGAGAACAACAAGAACGCTAAACACTCGAATGATTATTTGTTGTGGGTAATAACTCAATACTACAACACTCCATTTGCTGATTTTTCTCTACTTTTGACAGCTACAAATAAACAACAAAATGAATCATAACCTTGCAGTGCTGATCGATGGCGACAATATCCCTTCGGCTAGCGTAAAAGAAATGATGGAGGAGATTGCTAAATATGGCAATCCTACCATCAAGCGTATTTATGGCGACTGGACCAAGCCTGCCCTGGCCAAATGGAAAAACCTCCTGCTCGAAAATGCCATCACGCCCATCCAGCAATATGGCTATACCACCGGGAAAAATGCGACCGACTCAGCCATGATTATCGATGCCATGGATATTCTGTACTCGGGCAAGGTTAACGGCTTTTGCCTGGTATCGAGCGATAGCGACTTTACGCGGCTGGCCACGCGCCTGCGTGAAGCCGGGATGCAGGTAATTGGCATTGGCGAGAAGAAAACGCCCAATCCCTTCATCGTGGCCTGCGATAAATTTATCTACATCGAAATACTCAAAAATCAAACACTGAGCGATGAATCCGGAGAAAGCGGTACCACCACTGCCCCCAAACAAAAGTTTGATAAAATTACTCCCAAGGACATCCAGTTGATTGCCTCGACCATCAACGATTTGGCTGATGATGACGGCTGGGCCTTTTTGGGCGATGTGGGCGGACTGCTGCAAAAGAAGCAGCCCAACTTTGACTCGCGTAACTATGGTTTCCAAAAATTAACACCACTTATCAAATCCCTCAACAAATTTGACATCGAGTTTCGCGAAAGCTCCGGCGGGCGCACCAAACTTATTTATGTTAAAAACAAGCAAAAGCCCAACGCCAAAAATAAAAAGTAGCAGGGAGTTTACTCTACCATTTTCTGGATCACAATCCCGTGTTTTTTAAGGCGGTGCTTCAGCGCATCGCGCGAAATGCCGAGAAGGTCGGTAGCCTTAATCTGGTTGCCGCCGGTTTGCTTTAATGCCGCTTCGATGATGGTTTTTTCAAGTTCGTCAAGATTAAACGAATCGATGGCCGGTGCAGTAGCCTTATCCTTTTCGGCATTGATCGCTCCCGGACTTATAGCAAAATCATCGGGCGTAAGTTTGTGGCCATCGTAAAGAATGAGTGCGCGTTCCACCAAATTGCGCAGCTCGCGCACATTTCCAGGGAAAGCATAAGCACGAAGATGATATATCAGTTTTGCATCGAAAACCGGCATGTTTTTTTTCTTTTTCTGGCACAGGTTTTCCACAAAGTGGCAGAGCAGCGGCTCCACATCATCGGGGCGTTCGCGCAGGGGTGGTATGTTGATGATAAAGGTATTGATGCGATGGTAGAGGTCGAGGCGGAATTTTTCTTCGCCAATAAGCTGGTCGATATTTTTGTTGGTGGCAGAAATAATGCGAATGTCAACCTCAATTTCTTTGTTGCCGCCAATGCGTTGTATTTTGCGCTCCTCCATGGCGCGCAGCAATTTTGCCTGCAGCGAAAAAGGCATATCGGCAATCTCGTCCAGGAAAAGCGTGCCTCCGTTGGCCATCTCAAAAAATCCCTTCTTATCTTCTTTGGCATCGGTAAATGCTCCTTTTTTGTGACCGAAAAATTCACTTTCGATCAACGTGTCGGGAATGGCCGAACTGTTGACAGGCACAAAGACCTGTTTTTTGCGATCGCTGGCATAATGAATGATGCGCGCCAGAATTTCTTTGCCGGTACCGTTTTCGCCGGTTATCAGCACGCTGGTATCTTTGTCGTGTGCTACCTTGATGGCCATATCCACCACCTTTTTTATTTGCGGGCTGGTGCCAATAAAATCGCGCTGAATGCTGCTTTCCAGCTCGCGCGAAATCAACGACTTTTGCGCTTCTACACTGTCGAGTTTATGCAGCAGCTTTACGTATTTGCTGGTGCGTTCGATGGCAAAGAAAATTTCGGACAGCGTAAAAGGCTTGCGCACAAAGTCGATGGCTCCCTGTCGCTGTGCCTCAATCACAATGTCGATGTCCTCCTGGCCGCTCACCATAATTACTTCCGTTGTCGGATAATTCTTTTTGATTTGTTTCAGTATGTCGATGCCATTCAAATCGTTGGGTATCATAAAATCGAGGAGGGCGATGTCGATGGGGTGGCTCTCGAGGATGCGGAAGGCATTTTTGGAATTGTTGGCTTCAAAAACCAGGCATCCTTTTCGCGAAAGCTGCCGGTTGAGCTGTTCGGTAATTTTGCTTTCATCGTCGAGCACAAGTACGTTCAGGGACTCCATAATTAATTCTTTATTTGGATGAATGATACAAAAATAAGATTTTCGATGAATTGAAAAAAAGAATTAGCCAAAAATTGCCTGGCCGATCATGCTTTATGTGCGCGGATGATATGGCGTTTGCCCGGTGGTCCCGGCAGGCGTTTTACCTCAAAGCCGGCAGCGCGCAAATTTTGTTTTACCAATCCCTTAGCGGAATAAGTCATCAGAACACCTCCGGCTTTCATGGCTTTGAAGATGCGCCGAAACATCGCCTCGCTCCACAACTCCGGTTGAACGTCCGGGGCAAAGGCATCAAAATAAACCATTTCATACTTTTCATCTTCCAGCTCCACGTCCTGCATTTGAGCATGAATTTTACGGAGTTTAAATTTTTTATTAATAAAAACTTCAGTCTCCCAATCGGCTTCATGCAAGGCTTGAAAAATTTTGGCAGAATCAGGCGAAGCCAAAAAATCAGGATAATTTAGCGCGGCTATCACTTTTGCGTCCACCGGAAAGGCTTCGATGCCAGTGTAAAAAACCGAAGCATCGCCAGCATTGAGCAAACTTAAAAGGCCATTCAAGCCGGTGCCAAAGCCCATTTCCAGAATGTTTATCTGATCCCGGTCAGGGCTAAGATATTTTAAACCTGAATTAATAAACACGTGCATCGATTCCTGCACCGCACCATGCGTAGAGTGGTAATGCTCCTGGAATTCCGGAGCAAAAAGCGTATGCGAGCCATCCGTGGTTGTGCGTACTTCGATCATCTTATTTTAAATAATCATGAAATTCTATTTTACCCGGACGGTAGTGAAAAAAAACCTCCTTTTTAATTCCTATTTCCGGCAAGGATATTACTTTTACATTTATTGCGTAAAGATAATTACAATATTATGATCGAAAAATTAAACCTGGATGATGTTTTGTTTTTGGATATCGAAACCGTCCCTCAGCATCCAAATTACGAAATCGTGCCCGAGCGGCTCAAAAACTTGTGGGATAAAAAAGCCCAACGGCTGGCCAAAAGCGATCAGGATAGCCCCGCCACACTCTACCCCCGTGCCGGTATTTACGCCGAGTTCGGTAAAATTGTTTGCATCTCAACAGGCATTGTTACCGGGAATACTTTTCGGGTAAAATCCTTTTATGGCGATGATGAGGCCATCCTCCTCAACGAGTTTGCCGACATGCTCAATCGTTATTACAACCTGCCCCAGCATCTGCTTTGTGGACACAATGGCAAGGAGTTCGACTTTCCCTACATTGCCCGCCGCATGTTGGTCAACGGCATCCGGCTGCCAAATATTCTGAATCTCTTTGGCCGAAAGCCCTGGGAGATACAACATCTCGACACCATGGAGCTGTGGCGTTTTGGCGATTATAAAAATTATACCTCTTTGGAACTGCTCACCACCATTTTTGATGTGCCCAGTCCCAAGGACGACATCGACGGAAGCATGGTATGGCAGGTGTATTGGGAGGAAAAGAACCTGGAGCGCATTGTAGAATATTGCCAAAAAGATACCTTTGCCCTTGCCCAACTGTTGCTACGTTACATGGGCAGGCCACTGATCGACCAGGCCGATTTGGTGGTTGCGTGAGTGGGGAATGGATAATGTTTTAATCAGGATTTGTTACCTCGAGAGCTCATCCAATATTTTGGGCGTGATGAGATGATGACATTTTTAGCTAAAAAAAACTGTGCTTTTTATTCGCCGTGGGCGATTTAGTATTGTAGCATAAAAATAAGCCCCAAAGCACCAATACCTCGTAGAGGTGTTACAGGCAAAGGGTTTTAATTAAATTCTTTTAACCGGACAAAGAACGATTAATCCCGCCTTCGGCGAGGATGTCCCCGATGGTCGGGGCAGGCTGCTTCGCTCCACGAATAATGCCGGGCAAAGCCCGGGCATCCTCGAAAAGTTACGAAAATCGAAGATTTTCTACTTTTCGGGACGATCAACTATTAACGGATAATCCCGCCTTCGGCGAGGATGTCGCTTCGCTCCACAAATAACGGATAACGGATAACGAATAACGAATAACAAAATACTATGAGAACAACATTATTATGCATCGGCCTGATCATGGCCACCATCACGGTCTTTTGCCAAAAGGCAACAAACATCACTTTCGATCGCTACTTCGCCGATACCACCATGCGTGTGGACTATTTCCATAGCGGAACCTGGGAGGAAGAACACTTTTCGCCCGACCGGATTTTGAACGATGGCCTTTGGGCAGGAAGCAAGGTGAACCTGCTTGATACCCTAAACCGGGGACTTTACTTTTTCGAGGTTTTTGATTTAGAAACTAAAGAACCTGTTTACAGCCGGGGCTTTGGTAGCATATTTGGCGAATGGCAAACCATACCTGAAGCCAAAAGTCAGTGGGGCACTTTTCACGAATCGCTGCGCATACCCTGGCCGAAAAAACCGGTTATGCTGAACCTAAAAAAACGAGATGCCGAAAATAACTTTCAGACCATCTGGCAAACCACCATTGACCCCGCCTCGCGCAAAGTAAACCCGGCGGCTTACGAAAGCCCATACAAGAGTTGGACAGTGCTGGATAATGGCAGTCCCGCCGAAAAGGTGGATATTGTAATTCTCGGTGATGGCTACAGCAAGGATGAGATGAAAAAGTTCCATGCGGATATCGAACGCCTTACTGCGGCGCTTTTTGATGTGGAGCCTTTCAAATCGCGGAAATCAGATTTTAATGTCCGCGCCGTGGAAACACCGGCAGAGCAAAGTGGCGTTAACAAACCCCACCCGGGAGTTTTCAAACGCACGCCGCTGTCGATGTCATACAGTGCCTTCGATTCGGAACGCTATGCCCTGGCCTGCGACAATCGCACCATCCGCGATGTAGCCTCCACCGTGCCTTACGATTATATGTACGTTTTAATCAACGAGAAAACTTACGGCGGCGGAGGTATCTATAACCTTTATTCGACTGTGGCTGTGGATAATAAATTTTCGGAATACATCTTCGTCCATGAGTTTGGCCATAGCTTTGCTGCACTTGCCGACGAGTATTATTCGTCCTCCGTTTCGTACGAGGTATCCGATTCGCAACTGGAACCCTGGGAACCCAATGTTACCGCGCTGAAAGATCCGGAAAACCTAAAGTGGAAGGAACTGGTGGAGCCGGGAACACCCATCCCCACGCCCTGGGACAAAGAAAAATTTGATTCTCACAGCCAGGAAATCCAGAAGGAACGCCAGGCTCTGCGTGCCGCCAAAGTTCCCGAATCGGAAGTGGAGGCTTTGTTTATGAGAGAAAAGAAAGAAATGCTCGAAATGCTGGATGCAATGGAATACAAAAATACCACCGGTGCCTTCGAGGGAGCCAACTATTCGCAATATGGCCAGTATCGCTCGGCCATCGACTGCATCATGTTTACGCGCAACAAGCAGGAATTTTGTCCGGCCTGCCAGCGCGCCATCAGCCAGATTATCGATCAGTATTCTAAATGAAAAGCCGTACCATAATTCTATCCGTCCTTCTTATCTTGGCCTTGGTCATCTTTGTTTCCAGTGCTGGAAAAAATAAGGCCGGCGATTCTGCAGGTCCCCCTTTCCTTAGTGATTTTTTGGAGGCCGATGCACTTGCTCATGCTTCGGTGGGGATAAGCCTTGTGGAGCTTGAAAGCGGCAAGATTTTACTTAGCCACAACAGCAGCCAAAGTCTGATTCCGGCTTCGGTGCAAAAACTCTTAATCGCCGGTGCCGCACTCGAAAGTTTGGGTTCGGATTTCACCTTCGAAACACAGCTTAGCTACGATGGAACAATTGACACGGATGGGACATTGCATGGGAATATTATTATCGTGGGCGGTGGCGACCCAGCATTGGCTTCTCCCCGGTTCAACGATCATTATGGCGATGTTATCGAAAAGTTTGCCCAGGCAATTGCCCAAGCAGGCATCCGAAAAATTGAAGGAAAAATCTTTGGCGATGCCTCTTGTTTTGGGCAGCCACAAATTGCCGACACCTGGATTTGGGAAGATATTGGCAACTATTACGGTGCCATAGCTTCGGGGCTTAATATTTACGAAAATACTTACACCCTCGACTTTTCAACCGGAGAACCCGGTACTTTGAGCAAGGTCTTGAAAACCGATCCCGAGCTTCCCTTTCTTAAGTTTGAAAATCAGGTAACTGCTTCACACGAAAATGCCGACAAGGCCTATATCTACGGGAGCTATCTCACAAACACACGAATAGTCCGGGGCACCATTCCGGCGTACCGCCAAAGTTTTACCATCAAGGGAGCCATCCCCGATCCGGCTTTTCTAACTGCATGGCAACTTAGCCAAAGTCTTGAAAAATCTGGAATACCGGTAGGTGAAGACCCTGAATCAATTTTTGAAAGTACTCCCGGAAAAGAGGCACATCACCTGCTTAGTGTGTTTTCGCCACCGCTTTCTGATATCATTTTTCACCTTAACATGAAAAGTATCAACCTCTACGCCGAAAGTCTCCTTTTACAGATGGCTAAGACTTATAGCAAAAATCCTAATATCGATACGGCCTGCGCAAGGCTGGAAAATTTTTGGCAAGAAAAAGGCATGGATACCGGGGGCTTGTTTTTGGAAGACGGGAGCGGGCTTTCGCGAGCCAATGTTTTAAGCGCAGACCACCTGGTATTTTTGCTCCGCTATATGAAAAACGAAAGTGCTTTCGCCGATGTTTTCACAAAATCCCTACCTGAGGCTGGCGTTTCAGGATCGTTGAAATATTTTGGCGATAAAGAGCTATCAGGAAAGTTCATGGCAAAATCGGGTTCGATGGCTCGCGTGATGAACTACGCCGGCTATCTTACCAATAAGCAAGGCCATGAACTGGTAGTGGTAATTATGGTGAATAATTACACCTGCGAAAATACAGAGATGCGTGGGCTGATCGAGAATCTTGTTTTGGAAATGGCTGAGTGGGAGGCGGGGATACGCTGATCGGATATTTTTGTTTATTATGATTAGAGGAATTTTACTTCGATCCCTTGTAAAAGCTAACTTTGCCGCCGATGAATAATTATGATTTAATCGTGATAGGTGCTGGCCCGGCGGGTTTGCTGGCTGCTGGCCGTGCTGCAGAACTGGGAGCTAAGGTGCTGGTGCTGGAAAAAATGCGACAGCCCGGTCGCAAGCTTTTGATTAGCGGAAAAGGCCGCTGCAACGTAAGCAACGATGCCCCGCTTAGCGAATTTATCAAGCATGTTTTTCCCAACGGACGGTTCTTGAAAAGTGCTTTTGGGCAATTCTTTTCCGGCGATCTTATCTCGCTGCTTAATGCCCAGGGCGTGGAAGTAACGCTGGAACGCGGGGGGAGATATTTCCCTGCAAGCAACAAGTCGTCGGACGTGCTACAGGCACTGCTGCGCTGGCTTGCCGTACTAAAGGTGGAAATAAGGAATGGCCACCGTGTAGAAAAACTGATTATCGAAGATAAAACCATCAAAGGCTTAGAAGCGAATGGGCAGACTTTTTTGGCTAAAAATATTGTCCTGGCCACCGGCGGAAAATCCTATCCCGCCACCGGCTCCAATGGCGAAGGCTACTTGCTGGCCAAGCAAGCCGGGCACAGCCTGGTAAGTCCGTGGCCCGCCCTGGTTCCCATCGAAACAAGCGGCAGCCTGGCTCAACAAATGCAAGGGCTTACCCTAAAAAATGTGAAAGCAGTAGTTTGGATAAACGGGAAAAAAGCCGGCGAAGACTTTGGCGAAATGCTCTTTACGCACTTTGGCTTGACGGGGCCGATTATTCTAACACTAAGCCGGATAATCGTGGATGCCCTCGAACAAAAACATCGGGTGGAAGTAAGCATTGACCTAAAGCCTGCCCTTGATGAGCAAAAACTTGATTTGCGGCTGCTGCGTGACCTAAACGAGCATGGCAAAAAGAATTTCGCCAACATGCTCCGAAGCTGGTTGCCTGCCTCCATGGTTCCGGTATTTATCGGGCTTTTGCAAATAAATGCCGATAAAGAATGTCATCAGATAAATGCACAGGAGCGAAAGAAAATTCGGGTGCTGCTCAAAAATTTCACGCTACAAGTAAGCGGTCATCGACCATTCAAAGAAGCCATCATTACTGCCGGCGGAATTCCTACCACTGAAATCGCATCCAAAACTATGGAATCGAAGCTGGTGAAAGGGCTTTTTTTTGCGGGTGAGATTATCGATGTGGATGCCGAAACCGGCGGCTATAATTTGCAAATCGCCTTTTCGACAGGTTGGCTTGCCGGAAATTCGATTCACTTGTAGGCTGGGAAAATGTTAGGATGGTTTATGAAACTATCTCTATTCCAGTTTTTTTAATCATAAATTTTAGAAAAAGGAATTGCACTGTAAATGTAGGGCTTTTAATAAAATGCGGCAAGAATTCAAGTTTTTAATATCACGGTGCTCCGCACCTTACCTTTCTGCCATTGCACGTCTTTTTTACAAAGATTATCGGTGCACCGCACCTTTTTGCTTTCCAGTAAAAAAACCTTGTCAGTTAAGCCCTAAGTTTAAAAGCGGCAGAGCCGCGCAATCTTTGTAGAAATTACATACACCAATAGTTCATTTAAGGTGCAGAGCACCGAAATATTATCCATTTGAGAAAGCCCTAACAGACCTTATTTATTTTTGACAATTCGATGTCCAGGGACGTTCGAAAGTCAGAGCGAAGCTTTCCATCCTCAGACGACTGGATGAGATGGCGACGTTAAATCGAAAAAAGACGATATTTTTGTTATCTACTGTTTCTTACTGTTTATTATTGTATTAATACAATATCAGCTTTATTCTATTGTTTTGTTATGATTATTAATAAAAATTGAAACAAATGGAAAACAAATCAGGGATTGTTTCGGTATTCGCTATTTTTCAAAATCGCGAAGCCTATTTCGAGCAGCTTAGCAGCCGGAAGAACTCAGGCCGCTCGGCTTTTTACCAGGCACTTATCATTTTTGCACTGGCCTTCTTTTACGGGCTTGTTATGGGTAGTTACAACAGCCCCTTTCAAGCCCTCGTTACCGGAATTAAGGTACCCTCGCTATTGATGCTTGCGCTGCTAATATGTTTTCCGGCATTCTATGTTATCCAATACATGCTGGGGTCGCGGCTTTCGCTGCTGCAAATGGTCAACACCATACTCTCGGGTTTTGTGGTACTCACCACCATCATGGCCTCCTTTGCTCCCATTGTCGTATTTTTTATGATTACCGGCAACAACTACGCTTTCCTGAAATTGCTACACGTAGGCATTTTTATTTTTTCCGGGATATTCGGGATGTTCACCATTATCGAAGCCTTAAAATATTCGTGCGAGAAGAAGAATGTTTATCCAAAGATTGGGATTAACATATTCAAATTCTGGATTTTTATCTTTGCTTTTGTGGGGATGCAACTGGCGTGGAATCTTCGACCCTTTATCGGAGATAAAAACCTGCCTATGGAGATTTTCAGAGAAAAAGAGGGCAATTTCTACCTCGCTGTTTTTCAAAGCATGGGCGATTTGTTGGGCGTGCGCAATGATAAGCAAAACCAAAAACCAGATAAAACGAAAGTAACCACCGGCGAAAACACAAGTTTGGATTCATTAATTATCAATACAAATTCAGATACTTTAATCACCAAACCTAACGCTGATGAGCCAGACAGAGAATGAGATAATGACCATCGAGGAGGTGGCAGCATTTCTGCGAATGAAACCCCAGACCATTTACACCTGGGCGCAGGAAAAGAAAATTCCGGCAGCCAAGCTGGGCAAAGAATGGCGTTTCAAACGGTCGGTGATTAATCGGTGGTTCAATCAGCACATCGACGATAAGTTCAATACTTTTTTGGAAGAATAATGGATAGGATTTTGAGATTTCTTAGCTTGCGCTGATATTATTGATACTTTTATGCCAACTAAAAAATGACTTATGCAACAAAAAGTTTCCTTAGTTCTTTCAGGTGGTGGGGCCCGGGGCATTGCTCATATCGGCGTTATCGAAGCCCTCGAAAAAAGGGGCTTTGAGATTGCTTCGATTGCAGGCACCTCGATGGGTGCGTTGGTGGGAGGGGTATATGCTGCCGGTAAAATTAAAGCACTGAAAAAATGGATTTGCAGCCTCGACAAGATGAAAGTTTTCCACCTGGTCGATTTTTCTTTCAGCACGCAGGGGCTGATAAAAGGCGACCGGGTTTTTAGCAAAATCAGCGAATTTGTGGGCGATACCCAAATCGAAAACCTCAGAATCCCTTATGTGGCGGTGGCAGTTGACATCCTCAACAAAAAAGAAGTGATTTTTGAAAGCGGCAGCCTTTATGATGCCATGCGTGCTTCGGTGGCCATCCCTACGGTAATTACCCCCGTTAAATTCCAGGATACATTCCTGGTTGATGGCGGCATTTTAAATAATATCCCCGTCAATCGTATCAAAAGAGTTAAGGGTGATTTGCTGATTGCCGTTAACGTAAATGCAAACGTGCCAAGGATTGAACTTGAGACAGAAACCAAAAACAATCAGATATCAGAAAATAAATACCTGAAGAATATCAAAATATTTCAGGAACAATTACAAAAGATAAGCCCCTTCGACCAGGAGGAAAAATTGGGCTTTTTCGACTTGATGAATCGCACCATCACCCTGATGACCAGCCAGCTTACCCAGTTGTCGCTCCAAAAATATGCCCCTGACCTGCTTATCCAAATCTCGCACGAATCGTGCGGAGCCTACGACTTTTACCGCGCTAAAGAAATGGTGGAAGTGGGCTATCGAGCCGCTGAAAGCCAGATTGACGCTTACCTGGAAAAACAGGTGGAACCCAAAAAAAAGGGAAAAAGAGCCTAAAGGATTACTTCCTCAAAAAGTTGGGGCAGGTAACAATCCCAGCCGTAAGTATCTTTTATTTTCAGGCGCAGGGCATCCGATGAGTGTGGTTCACCGTGAGTAATAAAAACCTTTTGGGGCTTATTCGCAATCTTCGACATCCAAGCTAAAATCTCGCCCTGGTCGGCATGAGACGACATGGTGTGAATATGCACAATTTCAGCTTTCACTTTCACATATTTCCCGTGCATTTTTATCTCGGTTTCGCCCTCGCTCAATCTGCGCCCCCGGGTTCCGGCAGCCTGATATCCGGGAATGATGATGGTGGCTTTGGGGTCGCCCAGGTTTTCTTTGAGGTACTGCAATATCCGTCCGCCGTTCATCATGCCGCTGCCGGCTATCACAATCATGGGTATTTTTTTGCGAGCCAGCCGGCGCGTATCCTGGATGGAGCGTATCATGCGGGTATTTGCAAAAACATCTTTAAACACATCCGGCTTCAGAATTAGCCACTCCGGATATTTCAAAAACAGTTTGCTTACATCCAAACCCATGGGGCTGTCGAGGTAAACCGGAATATCGGGAATGCGTCCTTCCTGCTTGAGTTGCCAAATCAGGTACATAAAATCCTGGGCACGGTCAACCGTAAAGCTGGGCACCAAAAGCGGCCCGTGTTTGCTGATGCTTTTATTGATGATTTCGAGGAGCAGCTCCTTGGTCGATGTTTTGGGATGCAAACGGTCGCCGTAGGTAGATTCCACAATCAGGAAATCGGCTTTTTCGGGCTGTTCGGGTGGCATAAGCATGGCATCGTGAGGTCGCCCCAGGTCGCCCGAAAAAACAATGCGTTTTTCCATCGCGTCCAGCTCGATAAAAGCGGCACCGGGGATATGCGCATCGCGGCGAAAGCGGAAACGGATATTTTTGGCAAGCTCCACAAACTTGTTGTCGTCCACCGCCTCGATGAGTGGCAGGGTTTCTTCCACATCTTTTACCGTGTAAAGCGGCAAAGCCGGCTTGTGCTTGGTATAGCCGTGGTAGTTGGCTTGTTCGGCATCTTCTTCCTGGATTTTGGCACTATCTTTCAAAATTATCGCTGCCAGGTCGGCGGTGGGTGCGGTGGCATAAATGCGCCCTTTAAAACCCTGATTTACCAGTCGGGGCAGGTAGCCCACATGGTCGAGGTGGCCGTGGGTAAGGATTACCCAATCGATGGTGGAAACATCCACCGGCAGTTCTTTCCAGTTCAATAAGCGCAACTGCTTTAAACCCTGAAAAAGGCCACAGTCGATCATAATTCGTTTGCCATTAACCGAGAGCAGGTACTTGGAACCGGTAACCGTTCCGGCTGCTCCCAAAAACTGAATTTTTAAATTATTTTCTGTCATTATAGTTTTTTTATGTCTGCTGATTCAATTTCATAATCTCCGTCCGGATAACTTTCGCCCGTGATGCAAGTAAAACACATATTTCCCACCAATGCTGACCCAATTACCCAAATCTCATTCCCACAATTGCATCTAATTCCTTTTTTGGGGTGCAGTTCCCATATTACGCAGCTAAATTACCATAGTATCTATTTGTGAATTCACCCCAAAATGCGTCCCACCTGTTTGATTTTGCAATGGAACGCAAGTTGAGGATGCCTTGGCCGCCTTTTG
>Ga0307929_1000235_pt1 | contig 59238 bp, 57 predicted proteins | sample AceLakmetage1330_FD_203160 | JGI IMG/M metagenome (GOLD analysis project Ga0307929, IMG submission 203160) | Saline water microbial communities from Ace Lake, Antarctica - #1330 | ecosystem: Environmental > Aquatic > Non-marine Saline and Alkaline > Saline | place: Antarctica: Ace Lake... | reverse complement strand
TTGACCTCGCCACAACCCTTACAGCTGACCACTTTCTTTTCAGCCTTGGCGGTACAGACTTTGCAAACACCGCCTGCTTTTGTACATCCAGCACAGCTTGGTCCGGTCGGATGTTCTGCCATCGCCACAGATGCACCTATCAAACCAATCATGGCCGTCAACAATAATGTTTTCTTCATCATCTCTCTCCTTTGCAAAGGCCTGTATAAAGCCTCTTTCACTCATGTATTCAGAAGGAGGAGAAATCGGTGTCAAAAAAGTTATTATTTTTCACGATCCGCTGATCTCGCATACATTTCCACGGGATGGAGCCGTCCCATACGTTTAAACGTATGGGACAGGTACATTTTTCCAATGCTTGGAAAAAACAGATGCTCGCCGCAGGTTGATTTTCCAAGGGTTGGAACAATTTGGGATACAGGCGCTGCCTGCCTTCCAAGGGTTGGGAAATCAGACGTTAAAAAAGGCAGTGCCGAGAGCGCGGATTGCCTTTTCGCGGTCGGCGTCTTTCACAGCAAACATCATGCTGATTTCGGAGGCACCCTGATTGATCATTTCCAGATTCACGCCCGCTTCGCTGAATGCGAGGGTTGCTTTCGCGGCCATCCCCGGCGTGTAGTGCATTCCTTCGCCGACCACCATGATCAGTGCGAGACCATGCTCAACCGAAACTGCGTCTGGGTTCAGTTCGCTTTTAATCCGCTCCACCACCAGCGATTCTTTTTCGTCGCTGATATTCGCCGAAGCCAAAATGACCGACATGTTATCGATCCCCGAAGGCGTGTGCTCAAACGAGATGCCCTCCTCCTCCAAAATCTGGAGCAAGCGGCGGCCGAAGCCGACTTCGCGGTTCATCATATATTTATCGATGGAAATGGAGCAGAAACCAGGCGCACTCGAAATGCCAACCACCGTGCGTTCGGAGGGTGCGCGCTTCGGCAGCACCATCGTTCCGGGAGCCGACGGATTATTGGTGTTCTTAATGCAAATTGGAATTTCGGCATGCACCGCAGGGATGATTGCCTCGTCGTGGAACACCCCGAAACCAGCATAGGACAATTCGCGCATCTCACGATAGGTCATGCAGTCGATCGCGGGCGGATTATCAATCACACGCGGATCCATCGAACAAACCGAATCGACATCGGTAAAGTTTTCGTACACATCCGCCTTCACCGCCGCCGCGAGGATCGCGCCGGTGATGTCAGACCCGCCGCGCGGGAACGTCGCGACGTCGCCGCCGCGGGTGACACCAAAAAACCCAGGGAAAATCACGATCTCCTTCGAGTCCTTAAGCGCAGTGAGGTTTGCGAAAGATTCTTTGAGTACTTCAGCATTGCCGAACTCATCGCTCAGCAACATGCCCGCTTCACCGGGGTTCACATATTTCGCGGGAGATCCGGCTTTCGTAAATGCTTCCGCAATCACACGGGCATTGCAGTCTTCGCCAGCGGCCTTCATCGCATCCATAAACTGAAGATCGTTGGATCCGCGATTTTCGATGCGACCACGCAGGTCCGCTTCGATGACCTCAATCACAGAAGCGGGCAAATCGAGATCGCTTTGAATCTCAGCGTAGCGATCCACCACCGCCTTCAATGGGGATTCGAAATCGTTCCCAGCCAGCACGGTATCCGCGAGTGCAATCAACAGATCGGTCACCTTCGTGTCATCACTGCACCGTTTTCCCGGCGCGGAAACCACCACAATGCGGCGGTCCGGATCCGACGTAACGATTCCGATGATCTTCGAAATCTGCTCAGCGTTCGCGACGGATGAACCGCCAAATTTTACAACTTTCATAAATTTCCTTTGTCTCTGAATAGCGGGAAGATTGAACCATAAATGAATCGAACTCACACACGGTTTAAATTCTACTCGAAGTCCTCAATAGCCATCCGGACGGGTTTACCGTCCACCACGTTCAATTTCTCAATTTCTGTCATTGCTGCAGCAAAGTTTTTCTCCAGCGCCTTGTGCGTCAGGAAAACAACGGGAACCTGCTCGCCCACGTTTTGTTCCTTCTGAATCACGGAGGCGATACTGATATTGTTTTTACCGAGCACATGAGCCACCTGCGCAATCACGTCCGGCTGATCTTTCAGGGAGAGGCGCAAGTAACAGCGCACGGAAATATCCGCCGCCCCGCGCACAGGCAGGCTCTCGTTCTGGAGAAGCCAGTCGCACCGTCCGCCCTTGCCTTCGGCGGCTTCCATAATATCGCCGATCACCGCACTGGCGGTCGGCGCACGACCCGCGCCACGACCGTAATAAAGCGTTTCGCCAACCACATCGCCTTCGATAAACACGGCATTGAACGAATCGTTCACGGCAGCCAGCAGATGATCTTTCGGCACCAGCGACGGCTCGACGCGCATTTCGACCTGTCCATCCACATTGCGGATGACGGCGAGAAGCTTAATGCGATAGCCCAGTTCATCGGCATATTCAATTTCGCGGTGCGACAGCCCGCGAATGCCTTCAATCGTAAAGGCATCCATCGGAACCGGAGCGCCATAGGCCAGCGAAGCCAGCAACACGGCCTTATGAGCGGTATCGTCGCCATCAATGTCCAGATCCGGCGGGGTTTCGGCATAGCCGAGCATTTGCGCATCGGCCAGCACACTGTCAAAATCGAGCCCTTCGCGCTCCATACGCGTCAGAATATAATTGCAGGTTCCGTTCAAAATTCCGTACATGCTCTGAATCTGATTGCCGACCAGCCCGTCGCGCAACGCGCGCAGAACCGGAATACCGCCCGCAACGCTCGCCTCAAAATAGAGACCCGCGCCGCTTTTCGCAGACGCTTCAAACAGTTCGCGGCCCGCTTCGGCCAGCAATGCCTTATTAGCGGTCACCACCGGCTTGCCCGCTTCAAGCGCCAAAAGCACGAACTTCTTGGCAATCGTCACGCCACCGATTAACTCAACGATCACATCGATCGCTGGATCATTAATCACCGACAACGCATCCGTCGTCAGCAACGAGGCATCTACTTCGACGCCGCGGTCGCTTTCAATATCCAGATCGGCAATTTTTTCAATGATTGGAAGAATGCCGCTGCGCTGTGCCATCAGCTGGCCGTTATTGAGGACTCCCTCAACCACGCCCGCGCCGACCGTGCCGAACCCTAAAATACCTATTTTTACTTCTTTCATAAATCGCCCTTCGGCAGGCTGGAGACTTTAGACTTGAGGCTTTAGGAAGAAAACAAACCCTCCAAACTCCTACGGTCTAAGGCCCAAAGCCCAATGCCTTTAAATTGAGCGAAAACTTTACCCGAAAGGCGTTGCGACTCAAGGCGAAAGCTCAAATTCCAAGAACTGCGTTGCGGCTTGCAGTTTTCCCATCCGTCTTCGCATCGCTAAGGCGCGACAAAAGGTTTGGAGATTTTCACCGTAAAAAACGCATAAATCACAAAATGAAGAGTTTAACCACGAATTGACACGCTGAAAGCGTCGCGATAAATAATTTCCGAAGGAAATAGTGACGGCGAGGAATGGTTATGTTGCGCGCAACATAAGAATGGTTCATGAAAGCAAATGACTCCAACGGCTAAAGAAACAGGCGCATATATCGTAATACGATACATGTGCCATGGATGGTGAGAGAAACTCTTCCACCCCTTGGAAAAAATGGCAGGGATGCCGCGTCCACCATTCTTTAATCAGTGTCAATCAGTGTGAATTAGTGGTTAGAACTCTCTATTCGGCTCCGCTGGAAGCGTCGCCCCACTCCAACTTTTTGTTGATCCTGTTATCCCGTCAGAAATCTTCCAAAGTTGGAACTTGCCCGAAAAACCCGAGCCCGTAAGATGTGCGGCTTAATTTAAGGAGTTCCATTTTATGAAAATTAATCCATCCCCCAGCTTTAGCATTGATCTGACCATCGCATCGACCCTCGACCGCCCCGCGCTCGAGGCAATCATCACCTCCACCGAAGGGGTCTGCGCCCTCGCCGAAGGCACCCAGAGCCCCTTCCGCCTTGTCGCCTATGCACGCGACGACGCGCATCAGGAAGAAATTATCCAGGCCTTGGAAAAGGCCGACGGAACTCAGGTGCTCTCCGCGGATGAAATTACCTATCGCTCACACCTCGGTGGGAAAATTGAAACACTCAACCGGATGGATCTGGCCGCGCCGGGTGCAATGTCGATTGCCTACACCCCGGGCGTGGGTCGTGTTTGCATGTCGATCAACGAAGATGTCGCCCGCGCAGACGTACTGACCATCAAAAAAAACATGGTCGCTATTGTCTCCGACGGCACGGCGGTGCTGGGTCTCGGCGACATCGGCCCCGAAGCGGCCATGCCAGTGATGGAAGGCAAAGCGATGCTCTTTAAAGGATTCGGCGATGTCGATGCCTTCCCAATCTGTCTGGATACCAAAGACCCCGAAGAGATCATCAAAACAGTCAAACTGCTCGCCCCGACCTTCGGCGGCATTAACCTCGAAGACATCTCGGCCCCGCGCTGTTTCGAAATTGAAGAGCGCCTCAAAGCGGAGCTCGATATTCCGGTGTTCCACGACGACCAGCACGGAACCGCCGTCGTCTCACTCGCGGCATTGTTCAACGCACTGAAAATCACCGGCAAAAAAATGGAAGACCTCAAGGTGATCGTCAACGGCGTCGGCGCGGCTGGCATGGCCTGCTCCAAGATTTTCATGGAGGCGGGCGTTCAAAACATTGTCGGCTTCGACCGCACGGGTGCGATCTACAAAGGCCGCACCGAGAAGATGAATTTTGCAAAAACGTGGTTCTCGGAAAACACCAATCCGAACGGCGAAAAAGGGACGCTCAGCGAAAGTATGTGCGGAGCCGACCTATTCCTCGGCGTCTCGGCCCCTGGGTGCATCACCGCCGAAGATGTCAAAAACATGGCAAAGGACCCGATCATCTTTGCAATGGCCAACCCCATCCCGGAAATCATGCCCGAGGAGGCCCTGCCCCACGCCCGTATTATGGCAACCGGCCGCTCCGACTACCCCAACCAGATCAACAACGTCCTCTGCTTCCCCGGCATCTTTAAGGGCGCGCTACGCTGTCGCGCAAGCGGCATCAGCGAAGGCATGAAGGTGGCTGCGGCACACGCCATCGCCAACCTGATCCCTGCCGACAAACTCTGCGAGGACTACATTATTCCGTCCGTTTTCGACGAAGGTGTTGCCGAAGCCGTGGCGGATGAAGTCGAACGTGTCGCCCGCGAAGAAGGCCTCGCCCGCCCCATGATCGACGAAAGCACCCTCTATAAACTGAGGTGAGAATGGAATGATGGAATATCGGATTCATGGAGTATTGGGTTTCCATTCGCCTTCGCATCGCTACGGCGAACCGGTGTGACTTGTTTTTTTCAGTGTAGGGCGGGGCCGCCTGTCCTGAGCGACGTCGGAGGGTGACCTCGCCTAGATCCCGCGATCACGGATCGCGGCTACAGGTTTTCAAAGTTTGGAAAAAGTGTAGCCCATGCGTCGCGACCTGTCCGCCGTAGCCTTGGCGAAGGAGGAAGCCCGGAAACCCGGCATCGCCGGTTCCAACCCTTCAGGGTGAACCTTCAGGATGAACCCTTGGGAAAAGTTATTCGCCGGTCGAGAGAAAGTCGCGCGCCCACGCGATCAGTGCATTGGAAAGCTGGGCACAGCGTTCATGTTCACCGGCGCGCAGGGTGATTTCGATTTCCTGCGCCAACACGGAGATTTCCGGAAGGCCCATTGTGCCGCTCATCCCTTTAATGGAGTGGACCGCCATTCGTATCTTTTCTTCGTCCAAGGCATCCAGACCCGCCTGCAAATCGCCACTCAAACGCTCAAGCTCTTCGCGGAAAGCATCGATAATTTCATCATCCAGATCAAAAGGCTCAACCTCAAACTGGCCGACTCGCTCGTCCAATCCGGGAACCCATTCACGAACCATTTCCATTACGCGCACAAGTGTTGTCATCGAACCTCTCAAATTTATTTCCGACCAAACAAAAGGGGAAGGTATCCCTTTTTAATGTTTTTTTCAAGTGCTTCGCCCGACAGGGAAAATAAAAGCGAAGGGTTGAAGAAGACTTCGGGATGCGACAAGATGCACCCCGACTCATGCAAAATCTTTTTACAGATTACCCCGCCGTTCCATGGAAACAGGGCTGGGCCTTTTCGGCCGGCCCCAACGATTCGCTTCGATTCATCACGGGAGCGACTCCCGGCGTGCTCACCCTCCCCGGAGCCACCTGGACCCTTCAACTTCTTCCCACGTCCGAATCCTGTTCGGCACGACTTTTCAGCAACGGCTTTTCGGTCTGCACACGCAAAAGCCCTGAAAAAATACGATTGGACGCCCTCCTGCTCGAATCCGGCGTTTGGGTCGGCCGCCTTCTGAATCTTCCACCGCCCACCCTCCACGCACCCAATGCGCTACGCGACGAGTCAGGTCTCACATGGAGGGTTGCCGAGCACCACACCACCCTACTCCTCTGCAAAGAAGAGCGTTTCGCCCTGATCAGCGGCGAATATTCCAAAGAACAGGCCCTCCGGAAAGCCGAAGACGCGCTGGAGGAGGAATTTGAAACCCTCATGCAAAAGGAAACGAAACGCCGGACTCCGGTCGGAGAACTGTTCAGCATTAACCCGCGCCACAATCCGCCCGTGGCACTCGCCGCCGAATCACTGGCTCACCGCCTTCGGGAGCGCACCCCCTCCATTCACGGACTCTGGAGTGCGGCCGAGGGATTCGAGGAGGAAACCGTTTCGCTCAACGAGCTCTACGCGTTGGTACGCGCATGGACACTGATTGACCCATCCACCGCAATGGAACTAACCCGTACCGCGCTCTCACTTCAGCAGAACAATGGAGGGTTCCCGGCATGGATCAACCGGCCGGGTGTTGTATCCACCGCCGCCCCGTGGCCCCTGATCATTCAGACCTTTGAGCGGGCATGGGAAAGCAGCGAACCCGATCTGCTGATCCTCAAACAGACCCTTCCTGCTCTTCGTAAATATATCCAATGGGCCCTGCGCCGTTTCGACCCGCATCGCGATGGGATTCCTGCCTGGCAAAGCAACCAAGAAATATTTATTCCTGAGAGCTTCGAACGCGACAAAGCGACGCCGGAACTCACCGTCATGCTCCTCGGAGAAATCGAAGCCCTTCTGCGCCTCTGCGAAAAAAACCACGATTCCGAAACGGCGATCGAATCGCTCAGCGAACAGCGCAATCAGCTCACGCACACCCTCACAACCATCTTCTGGAACCCGGAGAAAAAGTCATTTTCCAATGTTTGGAAAAACGGGCACTTTATCGACGAACCCTCCTTTGGCTCCTTTCTGCCACTTCTCGTAGAGAATTTAGATCGCGAGTATCAGACTCCGCTTCTGGAAAACTTCGAAGAGACCCACGGGTTTCCCGGCCACGCAGAGCCAGCCTCATGGAAACAGGAACAAATCGACGACACGGCCCACCTTCCCGCCATTCATCAGTTCATGGCATTTGAAGCCCTTCGCTGTGCCGATACCAGCCGCGCCCTGCTCATGCTCTTTGTACGACGCGCACGCGAAGGCTTCGCTGCCTGGTTCGAACGCGAACGCATCGAGGCCGCCCGAATGGCAGGAAACAGAGATCAGAGATCAGAGGTCAGAGATCAGGGGTCGGAGATCGGAGAGCCCTCCGACCCATCCCACATCCAACATCCCACAACTTGTCCTCCGAAGCCTTTGGCGAAGGATGGATCCCACCGTTCACAACGTCCCACTCCAGCCTTTGAACTGGGGCCGATGACGGCGGCGCTCATTCTCACCACTCAGGATGAATTCCAGCGCGACGCCGGAAGAAATGCCCCCGTGATCAAACAGCTCCTCCGCGGGGTTCACCGATTGCGATTCACGCGCACCGACCTGCGCATCATAATCGTCTTCGGCCTCGCCATCCTGATTGTGCATCTGCTCTACAACCCGAAGAATATTCAAGACACCGACGCCCGCATCGCCGAAGCGGCGGCAAGCTACCAGCAGGGTCAGCTTACCGAAGCCATGGAAATCTGCCGCAGCATTCCAGACCCCCCTCTTTCCCGTTTTCTACGGGCCAACTTGCTGATGATCACGGGCAATCCTCTCCAGGCCGAAGAGCTATATCATTTGGCTTTAAGGCAGGAAACGGGAAGCCCCTCCGCCCTGTTTGGATATGCATTGGCACTGCAGATGAACGGAAAATATGAAAAAGCCGTCCGGCGCTACAACGACTTTATCGATATCTACGAAGGACAGCTCAGCAAAAATGGTCAGGAAGACCTCGTTGATTTGGCCTACGAATTTTTAAGACTAGCTGAGGCAGAATTCAGCAAGCCCCCGCGCTGGAAACGGGTTTATACCCACGCGATCATGAACGACCTCGGATTGTAGAGTCTGCGCACAAACCTCAATCCTACTCAGGGTCAAATCCATCCACCCGCTGCGCTCGATTTGCCACTTTGTTGCCGTCGCTGCGCGCCAGCCCCTCTCCACTTCGTTTCGAGTCGCAGATGAAGAGGATTAGGCAGGATGATCCTTATGGCAAAATGCCAGGAACTTGTTTCATTTCTACCGCGTGGACTCCTACTCTGTGTACATCTGCGAAATCTGCGGATGAAAATATTCCTGCCTCCCCAACCGTTGGAAGATTGACGTGTCTTTTTTCCAATGCTTGGAAATTTATCATGCATTCCGAAACTCGCATCGCTGTTCGAAATCCCTTTTAGAACAGGCAGCGCTTCCTTCGATATTCTTCTGTTCCTTATTCGACATTCGACATTCAAACCCTCTATATTTTCAACCCATGAAAACACTTCAAAAAAATAGTCTTCTTCTCATCGGGGTGCTCCTGCTCGCAGGCTGCTTCCGCAATGACATCCGCACCGTAACCTTCGAGGTGGATCAACTCCGCAGTCCGCAAGGCGCTCAGATTCTCGCGAACACTCTGCGAGGCCTGAAAGGAGTTCAAGAATTCCGGCCCGACCTCGAAAACAAAACGCTGACCATTATTTTTAACGGGCGCGAGCTCTACCTGAAGAATATTGAATACGCCATCGTCAAACGTGGCTTTGACCTGCCGAACTGGCCTGCCGAAGCCGCTGACAAAGCCAAACTCCCCGAGGAACTCCGATAATGAAACTGACACTCACCCCCCGCCCGCTCGACACACAAGCCAAAGATGGCTGGATCGTTTTTGTTCAGAACAAAAAACCGCTTCTTACCGGAAAAGGGGCTCTGCCCCAATTGCTCACAGAGCAGATTAAAAAAAGTAATTTTGAAGGCGGCTTCGCGCAGACCGCGGTTTTTCCAAGCTTCGGAAAAACCAAAGCCGCTCAACTCATCTTGGTCGGCCTCGGCAAAGGAACCGCCTTTCAAATGGAAACACTTGAACGCGCCGCCGCGGCCGCCGTGCGCGCCGGACAAAAAGCAGGCATCACCCACTTTGCCACCGAAAGCACCGGAGCCCTCAAGGATGTTTCCGAAACGGCCTTCATCCACACCGTCGCCCGTGGCGCGGTCTGGGGAAGCTACAACTTCGACACCTTCAAAACGAAAAAGAAGAAACGGACGGCCGAACCCTCTCTGGTTTTTGCTGGCCCCTGCAAAAATGCCGCCGCCTGCCGCCGCGCACTCGCCGAAGCGAAAATTGAAAGCGAAGCCCTTCTCTCCACGGCCGACCTTGCCAACCTGCCCGGCAACCTCGCCCCACCGCAAAAGATTGCCACATGGGCCACAAAAATGGCCAAAGACTCGGGTCTTACTTGCTCCATTCTCAACAAAACTGAGTTGAAAAAGCAAAATTGTAACGCCCTGCTCTCCGTCGCAGCGGGTAGCGACACCGATGCAAAAATCATTACCCTCAAATACAAAGGGACCGACCCAAAAAGCAAACCGATTGTCCTCGTCGGAAAAACCATCACCTTCGATTCCGGCGGCATCTCGCTCAAACCCGGCAAAGGCATGGAATGGATGCAATTTGATAAATGCGGGGGCATGGCCGTACTCGCCGCCATGAAAATGGTCGCCCTGCTCAAACCGAAAACATCGGTCATCGGCATGCTCACCGTCGCCGAAAATATGCCAAGCGGCGGCGCAACCCGCCCCGGCGACATTGTCAAATCGCGCTCCGGAAAAACCATCGAAATTCTCAACACCGATGCCGAAGGCCGCCTCGCGCTCTGCGATGCGCTCGATCTGGCCCTGACGCATAAACCCGCCGCGATCGTCGACCTCGCCACCCTCACCGGTGCCGTCATCATGGCGCTCGGCCACACCGCCGCCGCCGTAGTCGGAAATAACCACAAACTGAATCAGAAACTGATTCAGGCCGCGGAACATGGCGGCGAACGTCTATGGGAACTTCCGCTCTGGCAGGAACATAAAGACGACATGAAGGGCACCTTTGCCGACCTACAGAACATCAGCAAATCCAGTACCGCAGGAACCATCACTGCCGGCGCGTTCCTGAGCGAATTTGTCCCGGATGATATCCCATGGGCGCACATCGACATTGCCGGAACGGCTTGGGAAGAAACGCCCAAAGCCTGGATGGCTCCCGGCGTCACCCTCTTTGGAGCACGTACTCTCATCGAGTGGATTAAGGGGATGGATAATTGATATTGAAAACAGGTAAAATCGCCTGACAATCATATGTTGAGTACAGATAAAATATGATTACCAAAGAGCAAAAAAAGGAAATGAACGCCATCATTTGCGAGCGCCTAAGCGCTGGGGAACAAAAGCATGATATTGACCAGTTCCTGAAAGCCGAATTTGAACCCAACACCATTTCCGCTCACCTGTTAGCCCAATGGCCAACCCAAGCCGACAAAGATAAATATAGAAAGTTGAACCAAGCCCTTCTGAGCTCACTCATTGTTCTTACTATTATTAAGATAATTTTCGCGGGCATTTCCTTCTGGGACAAAACTCCATGGCTAACCCCGTTGGCCGCTTTTCCTATTTTAAACTACCTCGTAATTTACTTGGTAGTAAAAGGCTATGGGCTTGGATATCCACTTACTGTTTTATTTTTTGGAAAAAGCATAATTGATCTATTTGAGGGTGACCTTGGTATAACAAAGGGAGTCATCTACTTCTTGGCTCTGGCCACAGCGATTCTTGCTGAATTTTTACGTCGCCGCCTGTTTCCAAATTCTACGTTTTTCATGCAGCCTAAAAAAGATAGAGACGGGAATTACATCCTTTAATAAAAAATACTCAACCACCGCCTTCACTCTATCGCTGGCTCCGCCCGCTCAGAGTGACGCGAGACGTTATAAAAATATGAATTTAAATGGAAAAAGAGCTCTCGTAACTGGTGGCGCTGTTAGAATTGGACGCGCGATTGCCGAAGGCGGTGTGGTGATCGGCTCACCAGTCATCACGACGTTCGATTCACAAGCGATGGCTCAAAAGGTTGACGCAAGGTATACGTAAGGTATATATAAGCATCATGGAGTTTGAATTTGATCAAGAGAAGAGCAATGCAAACCAGCAGAAGCACGGACTCGACTTTGTAGATGCTCAGGTGCTATGGGAAGACCCAGATCGCCTACAAGTACGTACTCGCGCGCACACAAGGAGAACCACGTTTAATGCTGATCGGACGAATCGGTGACAAACACTGGTCGGCGATCTTTACGATCCGCGATGACAAAATCCGGATCATCTCGGTTCGACGGTCTCGGACAAAGGAGGTTGAGCACTATGAAAAGTAAAGAGTTCGATAAGAAGTTTGATGAAGGCGAGGACGTCTCTGAACACTTGGATTTCTCCATGGCTACTCGCCCTGGTCGTGAGCAGAAACGAGTCAATGTAGATTTTCCCATCTGGATGATCCAGTCGCTTGACAGAGAGGCCCAACGTCTCGGCGTTCCTAGGCAATCTGTGATTAAGGTCTGGATTGCGGATCGCCTTGAACATGCACATGCATAAAACCATTCGAACCAGCGAATTTAAACTCATTCACCCTATCGCCCTGCACGTGCGAGGCTCAAAGTGACGCGAAACGTTATAAAATATGAATTTGAATGGAAAAAGAGCTCTCGTAACTGGTGGCGCTGTTAGAATTGGACGCGCGATTGCCGACGCCCTTGCCGCCGAAGGAGCGGAAGTGATCGTTCATTTCCGAACCTCGGAACATGAGGCTCAAGCCTTCTGGCCGAATGTCATCCAAGCCGATCTGAATGATCCTGCACAGTGCGAAACGCTCATTGAACGCGCCGCCGAAGAATTCGGCCCCATCGACATTCTCGTCAACAACGCCGCTGTTTTTCATCAGACCCGCCTGATGGATGCCACCTACGAAACGATGATGGCTGAACTGCAACCCAACCTACTCGCACCGCTCGCGCTGATCCGCGGTTTCGCCAAACAGGGAATCGCTGGAAAAATCGTTAACTTGCTCGACCGACGCGTCACTTCGCATGACACCGCTTGTGTGCCGTACATGCTCAGCAAAAAGGGGCTTGAAGAGCTGACGAAGCTAGCGGCGATTGATTTGGCTCCTGCCATCACCGTCAATGCGGTTGCGCCCGGCGCAATCCTCCCGCCCCCAGACAAGGAAAGCGACATTGCATGGGAAGCGGCCGGAACCATTCCGCTAGAAAAACGCCCCACCCCCGCCGATGTGGCCGATGCCATTCTCTACCTTCTCAAAAGCGATTCGATCACCGGCCAAACCCTCTTCGTCGACGGCGGACAAGGACTACTGAATGATGAAAGATGAACTGTGAAAATGGAACTCAACTTGTAGGGCGGGTTCCCCGAGCCCGCCTGCGCCCCGAAGGTTCGGGGCGGCTACAGTGTTTTTGAATTTGCTTTAGTCACCACCAATCCAGTATTCCTACATTCCAATATTCCAAGGAAGTTATTATGGACAAAATTTACATTAGAGATTTAGCCCTTCGCTGCATCATCGGGCTCTATCCCGAAGAGCGGATAAATAAGCAGGATGTCATCATCAACATCACCATGGAAACGGACCTGCGCAAAGCGGGTCAAAGCGATGACCTCAACGACACGGTCGACTACAAATCCGTGAAGCTAGCCGTTTTGGACCTCGTCGAAAAAAGTGAATTCAACCTCATTGAATCGCTGGCAGATCGAATTGCGGAAATTTGTCTAAGCGCCGACGGGGTTGAGCGTGCCATCGTGACCATCGACAAGCCGGGCGCGCTTCGCTTCTGCAAAAGCGTCGCCGTTGAAATCACTCGGCCTTGAAGAAGGGGCATCCGCCTTCGCCCAAATAATTTTCCAAGCATTGCATCTCCACTTCGTTCCGTTGCCGTCGCAATAGCGCCAGCCTCTCTCGAGTTGCCATTCCACTTCGTGTCATTGCTTTGCATTCGCACTGCCTGTCTTCCTCCGGTTGGCTCGTCTCGGGTGGAACTTTTTAATCCGCAGATTACGCAGATCAACGCAGATTTTTCCAAGGGTTGGAAAAGAAGATCGACCGGCATTGCCGGTTACAGCTTGTTGAAAAACTATCTACATTCCTCGAAGACAAAGAAAACAGTTCAGGTGTTTATATGAGCAGAATGATTTATAGGCAGACCTGAGGTATACCGAAAGTGCTTTTGGTATTCACAAAAGAAGCGCAGCGGAAATATTTTTTATAACCCGCTACAGATGAGTCAGTAATCATTCTGCCACCAACTCATTCTGCCTAAATTTTCATGGAAGATTCGATCGGGTGAAAAGTGCCTTTTTAAACAAGAGGCTTTATCAATTGTCTGGGACCGGCAATGCCGGTTATTCTTCGAAGACACCCATGGCGCGGAATTTGTCGTAGCGCCCGTTCACGAGCTCTTCGGCCGGCAACTTTTTGAGTTCTGCCAGATTGCGGAGCAAGGCTTCTTTGAGTGCTGTGGCCATCGCATCATGATCGGTATGTGCCCCGCCTTCAGGCTCGGGAACAATCTCATCGGCCAGTTTGTTTTCAATCAAATGCTGCGCCGTAATTTTGAGTGCATCGGCTGATTTGTCGGCATAGGCACGATCTTTAAACAGAATCGCGGCACACCCTTCGGGGGAAATCACGGAATAGTAGGAATGTTGCAAAATGAGGATTCGATCGCCAATGCCAATACCGAGCGCACCGCCAGATCCACCCTCACCAATGATGGCCACGACGATTGGAACCTTGAGGTTGAACATTTCACGCAAATTGACCGCGATGGCTTCTGCGATGTGTCGTTCTTCGGACTCGAGACCAGGATAGGCGCCGGGGGTGTCGATGAGTGTCACGATCGGCACATTAAATTTGTCGGCCATTTTCATGAGGCGCAGCGCTTTGCGATAGCCCTCGGGATAGGCACAGCCGAAGTTGCACTCGAGGTTGCTTTTGGTGTCGCGGCCCTTTTGCGAACCGATGATCATGACTTTCTGTCCATCGATCTTGGCAAAGCCGCCGATCAACGCGCGGTCATCTTTATGGATGCGGTCGCCATGAAGTTCGACAAAGTCGGTGGTCATGTTGTTGATGTAGTCCATGGTGTACGGACGTTCAGGATGGCGAGCAACCTGAACTTTCTGCCAAGATGTCAGGTTCTCGTAGATCTGTGCGCGGGTGGCGGCGATCTTTTCTTTCATGCGCTCAATTTCGTGCGCCACATCGATATCTTGATCTTTACTGAACGCTTCCAGCTCGTGCAGTTTAGTTTCCAGATCCTGAACCGGTTTTTCAAAAGGGAGTGTAAAAGAGGGCATAATAATTCCTTGGATTAATGGATTAGTGGAACATTGGAATATTGAGCAGTGAAAAAGAAAATAACTTGATCCCCTCAGACTGTCTCGGTTTTCTTACTTTTTTAACAACAACCATAATTCCAGAATTCCTTGATTCCAACCTTCCGCCATCCGGCAGGATGGCTTCTTCTATTCAGAAATAACAACGTGGGTTCCGCGCGGAATCAAAAGGAATACCTCTTCCACATCTTCGTTGAGCATGCGAATGCAACCATTACTCGTTTCGCCGCCGATACTTTCGCGGTCTGTGGTTCCGTGAATTCCAAAGCCTTTAAGTTCGGGGCGGCTTTCGTCTACAATCGAAATCCAGCGTGTCCCCAGAACGTTGAGCGGGTCGCCAAAGGCGACAATGCCTCCGCTCGGCGGGCTCCAGTCCGGATTGGTCTGATGCACAACCGTTTTGAACGTGCCGAGCGGTGTTTTTCCGTAGCGGCCCAGTCCGACGCTATAGCGTTTGAGACGGTTGCCATCGATCACTACGGTCATCGTTCGGTCCGACTTATCCACTTCGAGCACAAAAGGCGCGGCCGGAACCAGCAAGCGTGCACCGGGAAAGATCAAATTGCCCTCAATGCCGTTTATCCGGCGAAGAAGATCCACGGTCGTGTTGTTGTTTCGGGCGATGCGATCCAACGAGTCACCGGGCTGAATGATATAGGTTTTTTTATCGGCAGTCGGAACCTCCGAAAGAAAGAGTTCCACATTCACCCGACCCTGCATGCGGAGCGCATTGTTTTTCAAACTCGCATCCGTCGTCGTCGCAATCACTTCACCTAACAACTGACTGGCTTCGCTCTGTTTACCGGAACTCATGAGTGACCGGGCGCGGGTGAAAAGTTTTTCAGCCGAAGCAGAGGGCTTCGCAACGACGGACGATTGAGGAGTAGCAGAGAGAGCCTCGACCGATTGCGCAACGGTTGCAACAACGGGCTCATCCGTCTTCTTTTCCGAACGATGGCTCATCCACCAACCGATTCCACCCAGAACCGCCAAAATCAAAATAGTCGGCAAAACGCCCTTCCCTGGCGTCTTCGTCCCGCTATCATATGGCCTTACATAAATATCTGACATTTTTGGTTCCTAAAACGTTTGGTTTAAAGGAGGAAAAGTAATCGAAAGCCCAGCCTTTTGCAATCCATTAAAAATGGGCTATGATCCCCCGCATGCGAACCCAAAATTTATATGGAAACCCGACCGGAATGACCTTCGGGGTGCAATTGTTGCTCATCCTCAACATCGGTGCCTTTGTTCTGGAATATTTGCTCGGCATCCGCCTGAGCGGCTTCTGCGCCCTGCGCGCAGACTGGCTGAGCCACGGCGCGTTTTGGGAGCTCATCACCTATCAGTTCGTCCACCAAGGCATGGGGCACCTATTCTCCAACATGCTAGGCCTTTTCTTCCTCGGCCCGGAAACGGAACGCGCACTCGGCACCAACCGCTTTTTAAAACTCTACCTGTTCAGCGGCGTCCTCGGCGGGCTCGGCTGGTCGATTCTTTCCCCCGGCTATCACACCTGCGTCGGAGCCTCCGGTGCTGTTTTCGGTATTCTCGGCGCGTACGCGGCGCTCTACCCCAAACGCGAACTCATTCTCATCTTCTTCCCCTTCATGCCGATCAAGGCATGGGTTTTCGTGCTGATTTTAGGTGCGTATGAACTGTTGCATACGCTCGGTGGCCCCGGTGGCGCCGTGGCCAACTCCGCGCATTTAGGCGGCGGCATTGCCGGCTACTTCTACGCCCTCACCATCGGTCGTCCAGATCTCATGCGTCAACTCCGCCAAAAGTTTAAATCGAAAGAAAAACAGCCCGTGGATCAAAATGAAATCAACCGGATTCTCGACAAGGCAAATGCCGATGGGCTGCACAGCCTCACCCGCATTGAGCGCGCCCTGCTGAAACAAGCTGGGGGGAAATAACCCTTTGGAATGCGGTGATAAAGCCATTGGGCGTATCACCGCTTTTCTTGAAAACACAAAGCGGCGATACGGAAACCCGCCCCGCCGTTCCGGCAGGAGGGGATTTAGAGAATTCCCCTCCTCTGGAGGGGTGGCCACAGGCCGGGGTGGGTTAAGTTTTTAACCTTGATATGTTTTAGAGCAGACTCCGCAGCGCCTTTGCGGCGGCATTTTTTTCGGCGATCCGACGGCCAGTGCCCTCCCCGCGATAGGCGAAGTGATTCACCGTCACCTCCACAGTGAACTGACGCGCATGATTCGGACCGCTCTCCTCGACCACCTGATACTCTGGAATAGGAAACCCGTTTTTCTGGGCAAATTCCTGAAGCGTTCCTTTGGGATTGAGCGATGCAGTCTCCCCGGTTTCCAAGGGTTGGAAAATATGTGTTTCAAAAAAGCGGCGGGCGGCCTTCAACCCTCCATCCAACCAAATGGCTCCGAGCAAGGCTTCGAGAAGATCTTCCAAATTCGATTCACGATCGGCTCCGCCATTGGCCGCCTCGCCGCGTCCCAAAAGCAGATGCTCGCCCAACCCCAGCCCGCGGGCCGCCGTCGCCAGCGCCCGGCCCGATGCAATCGAACTTTTCCGCTGCGTCAACTCGCCCTCATCGGCCTCGGCATATTTTGCTGTCAAACGATCTGCCGCCAATAGACCCAATACCGAGTCGCCCAGAAACTCGAGCCGCTGATTATCCCCACTCTCCGCCGAGTTTTCGTAGCGATACGACGGATGGGTCAATGCAGCCTCCAGCAACGCTTTCTTTTTGAAGCGGTAGCCAATCTGTTTTTCCAAGGTTCGCCTGCCCTGAGTTTTATCGAAGGGGAACTTTTTCATATCCATTTTCCAATCATTGGAAGCACCCCGAAGGCTCGGGGTCTTTGAACTGCGTTGCGGCGTGCTGACTTTTTCCAAACATTGGAAGAATAGAACCAAATTTTTCCGATGTTTGGAAGCAACTGCGTTGCAGCTTGCGATTTTTTTCCAACCCTTGGAAATTGAAGTCGATATAAACCATACCTTGCAAGGTATGGTTTCCGAGGTTTGGAAACTGTAGCCGCCCCGAACCTTCGGGGCGGAGGCGGGATCAAGGAGCCCGCCCTACAAAACCAACCCTGCGACGCAGAATTACCAAGAATTTATGATTGGTGCACAAATTTACAGAGATTACTCTGCACCTGTTATGCGTGCTATTGTGGCGCGCCACTCATTAAACGTTGGGGTCAGATAAAAAAGTCGCCACAGAGTCAGAGATAGCTGAAGTATTTTCTGTGTGGACAGCCCGCATGGCGAACTCACCTGAGTTAGGTGATCTTTCCGGCATAGCAGTTCGCGCATACCTATTGTCATGGGACAATCCCAGTCAAGTGAGCCTACGTAATGACGCCCATCGCCCAGATGAAGCACGCTTCACGAGGCTCCGTCAAACTCTATGCCCTTGGATGAAACTGCCGATGAACGCCTTTGAGGCGGTCGGGATCGACATGGGTGTAAATCTGGGTGGTGGCGATATCGGCATGACCGAGCATTTCCTGAATGATTCGCAACGGCGCGCCGTTGGCCAGCAGGTGGCTGGCAAAGGAGTGTCGCAATGAGTGCGGGTAGATGGTCTTGCTGATTCCGGCATCGGTCGCATATTTTTTGATAAAAACCCAAATGGTTTTGCGCGACATCGGTTGATGCCGATTGCTCAGAAAAACAGTCTGCTCATAATCCCCGGGTGTGAGCTGCGGGCGAACTTCTTTGAGATAGTTCTCCACCCATTTGATGGCCGCTCCGGCAACCGGAACCACGCGCTCCTTACGCCCCTTTCCGATACAGCGAAGAAATTTTTCGTCAAAGTGAAGATCGGTCAGTTGCAGGCCCGTCATTTCGGATACCCGCAGGCCGGTCGCATAGAAAAGCTCTAGGATAGCGCGGTTGCGGAGGCCGAGGGGTTTCTCGATATCAGGCACGGAAAAGAGTCGGTCAATTTCCTTGGGTGTCAAAACGCTCGGAAGCATTTTCCAGACTCGGGGCGACTCCATCGTCTCGGCCACGTTGACCGCAAGCAACCCCTCTTGTGTGAGGTAGCGGAAGAACACCTTCAATGAAACGAGGTGACGCGAAAGAGAGTTGGCGGCCAGCCCCCTCGCCTTTTCAGAAAGCAAATGGTCGAGGATCTGTTTGCGGGTGACATCGTTGAGCGATGTCACTCCCTTTTTCGCCAGATCATCGAGGAAACGCCCCACGTCATCGGCGTAGGCCGCGCGCGTGTTTTTACTCAGACCCCTTTCGAGACTGACGTAATCGAGGAACTGTTCCAATAATGCGCGCATAGAAGAAAAATACGAAATCCTAAGCACGAAGCACGAAACAAATCCGAACTTGGACGTTTAAATTTTTCGAACCTATTTTTGTAGGACAGGCTTCTTTGTACTCAAAGAGCCTGTGTGCTCCACACGCTCCCTGAATACAGGGAAGCGTGTCCTACAATTATCGAATTAAAGCGTAGCGCCAGTCAGCAGTTCATAGGCTTCCAGGTATTTGGCCTGCGACTTTTCGAGAATTTCATCCGGCAGCACGGGCGCGGGCGGAGTTTTGTCCCAGTCGAGCGTTTCGAGATAGTCGCGCACGAACTGTTTGTCGTAGGACATCGGGGAACAGCCGACTTTATAGGTGTCGGCGGGCCAGAAGCGGGAGCTGTCCGGTGTGAGCGCCTCGTCGATCAAAATAATTTCGCCATTGAGTTCGCCGAACTCAAATTTGGTGTCCGCGATGATGATGCCTTTGGTCAACGCATATTCCGCGGCCTGCTTATAGAGCGCGAGGCTAATGGCTTTGAGCTTCTCCGATTTCTCTTCGCCGATGATTTCCTTCATTTGATCGAAGGAGATGTTTTCGTCGTGCAAGCCCTGCTCCGCCTTGGTGGACGGTGTGAAAATCGGCTCATCGAGTTTGTCAGCCTGCTGATAGCCGGGGCGAAGCGGCATGCCGCCGATGGTTCCGCTCTTCTGATATTCTTTCCAGCCAGAGCCAATCAGATAGCCGCGCACAATGCACTCGACCATGACGACCTCGGTTTTTGTTACGAGCATGGAGCGACCTTCGAGCTGGTCGGCATATTGGTTAAACGGTGCTGGGAAATCGGCAACATCCACAGAGAGCATGTGGTTTTTCACAATGTCACCCGTGCGCTCAAACCAGAATTTAGAAATCTGCGTAAGCACTTCACCCTTCTGAGGAATTCCGTTGGGCATCACACAGTCGAAGGCGGAGATTCGGTCGCTGGCTACAAACAACAGCTTGTCCCCTGCATCAAAAATTTCACGCACTTTTCCGCTGCGCGAAGAGACGCCGGGGATTTCAATTTTCGTTAAAGCCTGACTCATAATCACTCCTCTATAGGGTTAAGATACAAACGGTGAAAGCTCGCGTAGACGTTGCACAATTTTTGGCAACTCGGTCAATACCGCGTCAACATCTTCTTCGGTGTTGTACGTACTCAAGCTAAAGCGAATCGAACCATGCACGGCGGTTCCGGGCACGTTCATGGCACGCAGCACATGCGAAGGCTCGAGCGAGCCGGAGGCGCAGGCCGAGCCGGTGGAGGCACAGATTCCACGATCGTCGAGCATCAGCAAAATGGCTTCGCCCTCGATATATTCAAAACTGATGTTCGTCGTATTCGACAGGCGAGCCGCGGGGTCGCCATTGATCCGGGAATCTGCACAGGTCGCCAAAATTCCGGCCTCCAGACGATCCCGCATGGCTTTCACCCGCGTGTTTCCCTCTTCAAGCTTTTTGGCCGCCAGTTCGCAGGCCATACCCAGACCCACGATATACGGAACATTCTCGGTTCCGGCACGCCGGCCGCGCTCCTGATGGCCCCCGAGCACCAAGGGTTTCACCTTGGTTCCGCGCCGAATGTACAATGCACCAATGCCTTTGGGCGCGTGGATCTTATGTCCAGAAAGTGAAAGCATATCGATGGGCAGCTCACTGATCTTCATCGGAATTTTGCCGACGGCCTGCACGCCATCCGTATGAAAAATTCCGCCAAACTCATGAACCATTTCACCGATCAACCCCACCGGGAAGATCACGCCCGTTTCATTATTCGCCCACATGATTGAGGTCAGGCTCGTGCCGGATTTCACCTCGCGCTGAAGAGTGTCCATATCCAGGCGGCCCTTCTCGTCCACATCAAGTTTGGTCAGTCGGAATCCGCGATCCTCCAAATAGTGACACGGACCGGAAATAGCGGCGTGCTCGACTTTCGAGGTCACCACATGCGGCGGCTTATCCATCGCTTCGGCTCCGCCGCGAATCGCAAGGTTGTTGCTCTCTGAGCCGCAGCTCGTAAAGGTGATCTCCTGCGGGTCGGCCGCGCCGATCAGTGAAGCGACCTGTTCGCGAGCGGTTTCAACATGCTTTTTCACTTGTCCACCAAAGGTATGCATGCTCGATGGGTTCCCCCATAGATCCGTCAGGAACGGAAGCATCGCCTCGCGGACTTCTTCGGCAATCTGTGTCGTTGCGTTGTTATCAAGATAAACGGTTTTCATTACTTAACCTCTTCCACGATGATCTGCTCAGAAACATTGTCCTTCAGGCGCGCTTCCACGACATCCTTCAGCGTAATGGCCGAAACCACGCAACCGGAACAAGCACCGCGAAAACGAACCTTCACGGTGTCGCCGTCGACATCGACCAGCTCCAGATCGCCGCCGTCCTGACGAAGAGCCGGGCGGATTTCGCGGTCGATCACATCTTCGATCAAATGAATTTTCTGCAAATTGGTCATCGGGCGATCCGTGGGCTCTTCGCCGGATTCGTTTTCCGCAACCAAACGGGCCACCATCGTCTCCAACTCTGGAATACAGTTTCCGCACCCGCCGCCCGCTTTACAGGCATTGGTCAGCTCTTCCACCGTGGTCACATCGTGTTCGCGGACCACCTGCTCAATTTCCTTGTCGGTCACTCCGAAGCAGTGACAGATCACTTCGCCCTCAAGTTCCTTATCCCACTTTTTACCGGTGCGGTAGTTGTAGATCGCGGCTTCTAGGGCTTCACGCCCCATGACAGAACAGTGAACCTTCTGCTTCGGAAGACCGCCGAGATAGTCCGCGATATCCTTATTGGTGATCTTCTCGGCCTCTTCGATTGTTTTCCCGAGAATCATATCGGTCAGCGCGGAGGACGATGCAATGGCGCTGGCACAGCCGAACGTCTGGAATTTGGCTTCGGAAATCCGCCCCTCGTCATCAAGCTTAAACGTCAGTTTGAGCGCATCGCCACAGGCCAGCGATCCGACTTCTCCGACGCCGGAGGGTTCTTCAACCTTCCCGACATTGTGCGGGTTGCGAAAATGTTCATTTACCTTATCTGTATAGTCCCACATAAAAACTCCTCTGAAGAAATGGAATACTGGAATTTTGGAAAACGGGAATGCTGAAGAATTAACATAGCCGAGTCAATAACTCATGTTTTCTGTTTTCCAATACTCCCTCACTCCGATATTCCATTATTCCATTTTCTATAATTCAAGCATTCGCTCAATACAACCGACGGCACGGGCCGCGACATCGGCCGGAACGATTACGCGCTCCTTCATATCCTGAAGCGACCAGAGAATCTTCTCCATCGTGATCTTCTTCATATTCGGACAGACCGCACGATCTTCGCTAACCGAATAGAATAGTTTATCGGGGTTCTCTGTCCGCAAGCGGTAATTAATCCCCACCTCGGTTGCGATAATAAACTCCTTCGCCGCCGAGGCCGTCGCATAGTGACACATCTGCCCAGTCGAAAGCAGTTCATCCGCCAGATCGCGCACCGGTTGATTACATTCTGGATGCGCCAACACCAATGCATTAGGGTGCGCCTCCTTCATCGCCATCACATCCATATCGCGGATGCGCTCATGGGTCGGGCAAAAGCCGTTATAGAGAATGAATTCTTTCCCCAGTTTTTTGGCTACAAACGCGCCGAGATTACGGTCCGGCACAAAAATGATTTCTACATCGCCGAGCGACTCGCACACCTTGACGGCATTCGATGACGTACAGCAGATATCGCTCTCCGCCTTCACATCGGCTGAACTGTTCACATAGCAAACCACCTTTGCGCCCGGGTGCTTTGCTTTCAATTCACGAAGCTGTTCCGCATTGACCATGTCGGCCATCGGGCAGCCCGCATCCGGGTCGGGAATCAAAATGGTTTTTTCCGGCGAAAGAATCGCGGCGGTCTCCGCCATAAAATGGACGCCGCAGAACACCACCACCTCTTCGGAGAGTTGCGCGGCCTTGCGGCTCAGCTCCAACGAATCGCCCGTAAAGTCCGCAATCGCCTGCACCTCATCAATCTGATAGTTGTGCGCGATAATCACGGCCCCGCGCTTCACTTTCAGCTCCTGAATTTGTTCTTCAATCGTTTTCATGCCGCGGAATATAGCCTCATGTTGCCATTCCTTCCAGTCATTGCTTTTGGAAATACAAAAGCCCCTCTCTGCTACGCTTCGAGTCCAACCATTAGAAAAACAGAATGAGATTTTTCTAAGGTTTGGAAGCAACAGTGTTGCTTTTCAGCGCTTCGCGGCGCAAGACCGACCTCTTTTCCAATGCTTGGAAAAACCCGACTGATTTGGTTTCTTTTTCTATTGCAACATACCCCCCATGGGTATATAAAGCGGATATGAAAGAAAACAAACAGACCACCACTCACAAGGAAACGCTCAACCGTCTGTCGCGGATTGCCGGACAGGTGGAAGGCGTCAAGCGGATGGTCGAAGAGGAAAAGTACTGCATCGATATCGTCACTCAGATTCAGGCCGCGCGCTCCGCCCTGCGCTCCGTCGAGATGAAGATCCTGGAAAAGCATATGCAGCACTGCGTCAGCGATGCCTTCGAGTCTGGAAAGAAAAAGGATGCCGACGAAAAAATGACCGAACTTCTGCGCGTCATGAAAAAACAGTATTGATATGAGGGCGCACCCTTGGGGTCGCCCGGACAAAGGAATAACCAAGGAGGAAGACCATGAAGAAGAGTATCATCACAATCCTGCTGCTCCTTGCAGCCAGCCTTGCCTTCGCGGAAGGCAAAGCCCAGACGACCTGCCCGGTGATGGGCGGCAAGGTAAACTCGAAGCTGCATGTGGATGCGGAAGGGGTTCGCATTTATGTTTGCTGCGCAGGGTGCATCGGAGCGGTGAAAGCCGACCCGCAGAAATACATCAAGAAACTAAAGGCCGAGGGCGTGGAGCTTGAAAAAGTGCCCGCAACCAAGGGTAAAAAATCCGATGCCGACCATGGACATCATAACCACTGATCCATAGAATTACACCAGAGCTCGGGCGCACATCGCCCGGGCCGACCACCCCCAATATGGAGCACATTTATGAAAGTGACTAGCCTCTTGCTCTCCGCTTTTCTTTTCGCAGCAATCCCCTGCGCACTGCTGGCAGATGAACTGCACGACTATCTCGCGGAGGCGGCGCTGAATAATCCGGGGTTGGAGGCCTCTTTCAACCGCTGGAAAGCGGCACTGGAAAAGATTCCTCAGGTAAAAGCCCTGCCTGATCCGCGCTTCAGCTATACCTATTTTATTCAAGAGGTCGAAACCCGCGTCGGCCCGCAGCAGCAGAAATTCGGAATTGCCCAGACGTTTCCATGGTTTGGAAAACTCAAACTGAAAGGCGATGCCGCCGCCGAAGCGGCAGAGGCCGCCCGGCAAAATTATGAGCAGGCCCAGCTGGAACTTTTCTACCGCGTCAAGGCCGCTTACTTTGAAGCCTATGTGCTGGGACGCTCCATTGAGTTGACCCGCCAGCATCTACTTTTAATGCAAAATATCGAGCGGGTCGCCCGCACCCGCTATCAGGCGGGCTCGGCTCCCCAAAGTGCACTGATTCAGGCGCAGGTCGAACTCGGTAAACTTGAAGACCGTTTCCAAACATTGGAAGCCCTGCGCAAACCCGTCGCCGCCAAACTCAACGCCGCGCTCAACCGTCCTGCCGGAACCGCTCTGCCACTCCCCATCGAGTTTACCCCCCGCCCCGTCTCCTTTACCGATGAAGAGATCACCCAAAAACTCCAAGCCGACAGCCCGGCTCTCAAACGACTGGATGCTCTCATCCGCAAAGAAGACGCTGGCGCGAAACTGGCCCGCAAAAACCGCTATCCTGATGTCACGTTTGGCTTGGAAACCATCCAAACCGGTGATGCGCTTATGCCGACTCCCGACGACGGGAAAGACCCTGTCATGGCGATGGTTTCGGTTAACCTTCCCATCTGGTTCGGAAAACTAAAAGCGGCGGAACAGGAAGCGGCCTACCGGCGCGCGGCGGCGGAAGGCGAACGGCTTGACCGCGGAAATACCCTCGGAGCCGCCCTGCAAATGACACTCTACCGCTTCCACGATGCCGAACGAAAAATCAACCTCTACCGCGATACGCTCGTCCCGAAAGCCGAGCAGTCCATGAAAGTGGCTCAACAGGGCTTCGAGGACGGACGCGTCAGCTTCATCTCCCTCGTCGATGCCGAACGCCTCCTGCTTGAATTCCAACTCGCCGCCGATCAGGCACTGGGCGACCGCGAAGTACGAATCGCCGAAATCGAAATACTGACCGGAGAAATCCAATGAAAAAACAGATCGTCATCGCATTCTGGATGTTGACCGCAGGCATGGCCGTGGCCGCCGGGGAACACGAGCCCCACGCGGCGGAAGCGGCAAGTACGCAGCAAACGCTCTGTCCGGTGATGGAGGGCAACCCGATTGACCCGGACCTCTACACCGACTACGAAGGGGAACGCGTCTACTTTTGCTGTGAGTTCTGCAAAACCGCATTCCAAAAAAAACCGAAGAAGTACCTGGCCAAACTACCGCAGTTTGCGGCAACCGATGAGCACGCACACGACAACGAGAGCAGCGGACTGCAACTCTACCGACTCACCAAACCGCTGGGCATCACTACATTTTCACTGATTATACTGACCGCAGGCGCAGGCCTTTTCCGCCGCAAACTGAAACGGCGCTTCCTGAGGATTCACACAATACTGGCGACCGCAACCGTCACTTCAGCATCGCTCCATGCTTTAACCGTATGGCTTGGGCACTAAAAAGGACAAAACCATGAACAACACCATCACTGAAAAAATTTCCAATGTTTGGAAAACCCGCAAAAAGACGGTAATTTATTTTCTATTGGCTCTGCTTGCGTTCTTTATTTTGGGCCGTTGCACCGTCAGCCACCGCACGGCGGAACCCCATGCGGAACATGCCGCCGAGCCAGCGCAGGCGGAAGTCTGGACCTGTTCGATGCACCCGCAAATCAAACTTCCAAAGCCAGGAAAATGCCCGCTGTGCGGCATGAACCTGATCCCGCTCATAGACGATTCCGAAGAAGGGGCCGGCCTGCGAGAACTCTCCGTCAGCGAGACCTCCGCCAAACTGATGCAACTGGAAACCTCTCCCGCCGAGCGCCGCTTCGTGCAGGCCGAAGTCCGCATGACCGGGAAAGTGAATTATGACGAAACCCGCGTCTCCTATATCACCGCGAGAATGCCCGGACGGCTCGACAACCTCTTCGTGGACTACACGGGCGTACAGGTCAAAAAAGGCGACCATATGGTCTCCATCTACAGCCCCGAACTGCTCAGTGCCCAACAGGAACTGCTGCAAGCCATTGACTCGGTCAAAAAACTCAAAAACAGCGACCTGTCGATTGTCCGCGAGGCCTCCAACGCCAATGTCGAAGCCTCCCGCGAAAAACTGCGTTTATGGGGACTGAAGTCCGATCAGATTCAAACCATCGAAACACGGGGAAGCCTGACCGACCACGTCACGCTTTATTCACCGGTCGGCGGAATTGTGATCCATAAAAACGCGCAGGAGGGAATGTACGTTAAAACCGGCGACCGCATCTATACCGTCGCCGACCTCTCCCGCGTCTGGATCGAACTTGATGCTTACGAATCCGACCTCCCCTGGTTGCGCTACGGTAGCGAAGTCACCTTCAGCAGCGAGGCGTGGCCCGGCGAATATTTTTCCGGAACCATTACCTTTATCGATCCGATCCTCAACGCGAAAACCCGTACCGTCAGCGTCCGGGTCAACGTGGAAAACCCGGGACTGAAACTCAAACCGGGGATGTTCGTTCGCGCCATCGCGCATCCGCAAATCGCCAAAGGCGGCAAGGTAATGAATCCAAACCTTGCCGGGAAGTGGATCAGCCCGATGCATCCGGAAATTGTGAAGGACGGCCCGGGGTCGTGCGATGTCTGCGGCATGCCGCTCGTTCCGGCGGAAGAGCTCGGCTATGTCACGGAAGAACGCGCGAATGCCCCACTGGTCATCCCTGCCTCGGCGGTCTTGCTGACCGGTACCCGCGCCATCGTCTATGTCGAACTCTCCGGCAAAGAAAAGCCGACCTATGAAGGCCGCGAAATTATCCTCGGCCCGAAAGCGGGCAACGACTACATCGTCCGGCGCGGATTAAGCGAAGGCGACCGGGTCGTCAGCAAAGGAGCCTTTAAGCTGGATGCCGAACTTCAGATTCAGGCCAAACCCAGCATGATGACGCCCGAGGGCGGCGGAGGCGGAGGCATGGCCGGAATGGATCACGGCGAGAAAAAGATGACACCCGAAGAGATGGAAAAAATGGGCACCCCGGCGGCCGCCCTCCCGATGACGGCAACGATGCAGTTTCAGGCGGTGCAAACCGCCGCACAGGCCGCGCTTGAGGCACTGAACAACGGCGACTTCGCGAAAGCAAACCCACTTTTCCAAACCTTGGAAAAAGCGATTGAGGATGTGAACGCCGCCACCCTCCCCGCCGCCGCGCAACCGTTCTGGAACGAAGCCGCCATGCTGCTGGGCAACGATGCCGCCGAAGGAAAAACGCTCGCCTCGGAGATCGCCGTAAAAACGCTCGCCGCGCAGCTCCGCACTCATCTGGAATCCTTCGTGAAAAAAATGGGACTCCGTGCTGAACCCATGAAAATGGAAACCGCGAACCCCGCCTTCAGCCAATCGCTTCAACCGCTCTTCTCTGAATACCTTTCCATTCAGAAGGCCCTGGCGGACGACCAGCTCCCCGACCCGTCGAGTGCGCTCCGCGCTCTGGACTCCGTGGATATGAGCCTTCTGGAAGGGGCCGAACACATGCAATGGATGCCGCAGGAAAAAGCGATCCGCACGGCACTGGAACAGATGGAAACGGCGGCGGATATCGCCGATGCCCGCAGAGCCTTTTCCGCGCTCTCCTCTGCCCTGAGCCAAACCGGAAAAGTCTTCCAGCCCTTGGAAACGCTCTATGAGTTCAGCTGCCCGATGGCCTTCGGCTCCGAAAGCGCCGGCTGGTTGCAGTCCAGCGACCAGACCGCCAATCCCTATCTCGGAGCATCCATGCCCACCTGCGGCAAAATGATCCAGAAAATGGGAAAAACAAAATGAACACCGAAAAAGACCCCGTGGAAATCGAAGAGATACAAACCCCCGAACAGCGGTCGCTGATCGGCCGCTACATGCGTTTCTGCCTGACGAACCGGCTGGTGGTGGGTCTCTTTACGCTCTTCATTATCCTCGCAGGACTGCTGGTCGCCCCGTTCGAGTGGAATATTGGCGGGCTTCAGCGCTATCCGGTGCCGGTCGATGCCATTCCCGACATTGGCGAAAATCAGCAGATTGTTTTCACGCAGTGGATGGGGCGCTCGCCGCAGGATGTGGAAGATCAGGTCACCTATCCGTTGACGGTTTCGCTCCTCGGCGTGCCGGGGGTCAAAACCATTCGTAGCTATTCCTTGTTTGGATTTTCTTCGATCTACATCATTTTTAAGGACGATGTGGAGTTCTACTGGTCACGCACCCGCGTCCTTGAAAAACTCAACAGCCTGCCGGCGAACACCCTGCCCGCCGGCGTACAGCCCGCGCTCGGCCCGGATGCCACCGCACTCGGTCAAATCTACTGGTACACGCTCGAAGGGCGCGACCCCGACGGCAACCCGACCGGCGGCTGGGATCCCGAAGAATTGCGCACCGTGCAGGATTGGCAGGTGCGCTACAGCCTGCTCTCCGCCGACGGCGTCGCCGAGGTCGGCTCCATTGGCGGCTATGTGAAAGAGTATCAGATCGATGTCGATCCCGACGCGATGCGCGCCTACGGCGTATCGCTCGACGAAGTCTTCCGCGCGGTTAAAGCCGCCAATATTGATGTCGGCGCCAAAACGCTTGAACTCAACCGCACCGAATATTTTGTCCGCGCCATCGGCTTCATCAAACGGATTGAAGACATCGAAAACAGCGTCATAAAGGTGAATGACAACGTGCCAATCCTTGTCAAACAAGTGGCGCAGGTCACCTTGGGCCCCGCGACCCGGCGCGGCGCGCTCGACAAGGGCGGAGCGCCCGCCGCTGGCGGCGTAGTCGTCGCCCGCTATGGCGACAACCCGCTCGAAGCCATCAACCACGTCAAAGAAAAGATCGCCGAAATTGCACCGTCCCTGCCGCGTAAAACACTCGCTGACGGAACCGTCAGTCAGGTCACCATTGTTCCATTCTACGATCGCACCGGCCTCATCTACGAAACCCTCGGGACGCTCAGCGACTCCATCATGCAGGAAATTCTCATCACCATCATCGTCGTGCTGATTATGGTGATGCACCTGCGCAGTAGTATTCTCATCAGCGGCATGCTTCCGCTCGCCGTGCTCTTATGCTTCATCGGCATGAAGATCTTCAACGTGCAAGCCAACATCGTGGCGCTGTCCGGGATTGTCATTGCCATCGGCACGATTGTGGATATGGGAATCGTCGTCTGCGAAAATATTCTGCGGCACCTCGATAAGGCACCGGAGGAGGAATCGCGCCTCAACGTTGTGCATCGCGCCGTGAGCGAAGTCGGGAGCGCGGTCTTTACCGCCGTGCTGACCACCATCATCAGCTTCCTGCCCGTCTTCACCATGATCGGCGCGGAAGGCAAGCTCTTCAAACCGCTGGCCTTCACCAAAACCTTCGCGCTGGTCGCCTCCATCCTGATTGCACTCTCCGTCCTGCCGCCCGCCGCCCATCTGCTCTTCTGCGGAAAAGCCAAGTTTTCCAAAGGCTGGAAATGGTTAAAATCCAACCGGGTTCCCCGAATAAAACCTCTTTTTGCCAGCTGGTCGGTCGTGCTGCTGGTCGGTCTGTTTCTGACCACCGCATGGGAACCCCTCGGCCCCGAAAAGGGCCTTTTCCTCAACGGACTGTTCGTCACCCTGCTGGTCGGCGGACTACTGGGGTTCTTTAAAGTTTTCCAGCATTTCTACACCCGGATGCTTCGATCCTGCCTGAACCACAAACGGCTCTTCCTGACCCTTCCGCTCACATTGATCGTTCTCGGGTTTGCCGCGTGGGGGCAGCTCGGTAAAGAGTTTATGCCGCCCCTCGACGAAGGCTCCTTCCTCTGGATGCCGACCACCATGACCCATGCCTCCATCGGCGAAGCCGTTGATATTCTTTCCACACAGGATCAGCTCATTGAATCCGTCCCCGAAATCGAATCGGCGGTCGGAAAACTCGGACGTGCTGACACCCCGCTCGACCCCGCCCCGATCTCCATGTTCGAGACCGTCGTCAATTATAAATCCGAATACAAAACCGATAAAAATGGCCGGCGCATCAACTACCGCTACAGCCGGCGCAAAAAGGAATTCGCACGGGATGACAATGGAGAACTCATTCCCGACTCGCGCGGACGCCCCTTCCGCCAGTGGCGCGACCATATCCGAAATCCGGATGATATCTGGGCGGAAATTGTGAAGGTCGCCAAGCTGCCCGGCACCACCTCCGCGCCCAAGCTCCAGCCCATCGCCGCCCGCATCGTCATGCTCCAGAGCGGCATGCGCGCGCCCATGGGTGTGAAGATCAAAGGCCCCGACCTCGACACCATCGAACAGGTCGGCCTTCAGATTGAACGCTTCCTCAAAGAGGTTCCCGCCATTGAACCCGCCGCCGTCATTGCCGACCGCATTGTCGGCAAACCCTATCTGGAAATCGTGCCCGACCGCAACGCCCTCGCCCGCTACGGCATTCCGATCCGCAAATTCCAGGATGTGGTTGAAATCGCCATCGGCGGACGGCAGATCATGACCACCGTAGAAGGGCGCGAGCGCTATCCGGTTCGTGTCCGCTACGCCCGCGAACTGCGTGACAGCGTCGAAACCATCAACCGCATCCTCGTGCCCGGAGCCGGCGGACAGCAAATTCCCATCACCGAACTCTCCACCATCCGCTACGTACGCGGCCCGCAGGTGATCAAAAGCGAAGACACCTCTCTGATCGGCTACGTCGTCTTCGACAAAAAGCCGGGCGTCGCCGAAGTCGATGTGGTTGAACAGGCACAGGCCTATTTGCAGGAAAAGATCGATCAGGGGGAATTGATGCTCCCCAAAGGCGTCAGCTACACCTTCGCCGGCAGCTACGAAAACCAAATCCGGGCGGCTAAAACCCTCTCGCTCATTCTTCCGCTGGCGCTCTTCGCCATCTTCATGGTCATCTACTTCCAGTTCAAATCTGTCTCCACCACCCTGCTCATCTTCTCCGGAATCTTCGTGGCATGGTGCGGCGGCTTTATCCTGATCTGGCTCTACGGCCAGCCGTGGTTCCTCGACTTCAGCCTCTTCGGGACGGAGATGCGCACCCTCTTCCAGGTGCACACCATCAACCTCAGCGTCGCGGTCTGGGTCGGATTCCTCGCCCTCTTCGGCATCGCCTCCGACAACGGCGTCATCCAGTCCACCTATCTCGATCAGATATTCCGTGAACGCAAACCGGAGACCATGAAGACCATCCGCGAGGCCACCATCGAGGCCGCTGAGCGCCGTGTACGCCCTTGCCTGATGACCTCGGCCACCACCATCCTCGCCCTGCTGCCCGTGCTCACCTCCACCGGGCGCGGAAGCGATGTCATGGTGCCGATGGCCATTCCCAGCTTCGGCGGCATGCTCGTTGTCCTCATCAGCATCTTCGTCGTCCCCGTCCTCTACTCCGCCATCAAAGAACGGAAACTAAAAACTCGGAAGGACTTATGATGAATTCCGAAGCTCTCATTCGACTGGTCATTTTTCTGGGGATGGTGACCGCGATGGCGGTGTGGGAAACGAAGTCCCCGAGACGAGATCAGATCATTCCCCGCAAGAAACGCTGGCCCGCGAATCTAGGAATCGTTTTTCTTAATACCGTTCTCGTGCGGATACTTCTTCCGACTACCGGCATCGGGCTGGCCGTTCTTGCACAAGATCACGGACTCGGGTTGTTCAGCCTCTGGGACGTCCCTCTCTGGATCGCTGTTCCGCTGACGATTTTGGTGATGGATTTTGTGATCTATCTGCAACACGTCCTGTTCCATTTCGTTCCGCTGTTCTGGCGCTTCCACCGGATGCATCACACCGACCCTGAGTTCGATTTCACTACGGGGAACCGTTTTCATCCCATCGAAATTCTCATCTCCATGCTCATCAAGTTTTCTGTGATCGTTGCACTCGGCGCCCCGCCTGTGGGTGTGCTGATTTTTGAAGTTTTACTCAATGCCACGGCAACCTTTAACCACGCCAATGCATTTCTTCCCCTGCACATCGACCGCGTCTTGCGATGGCTACTGGTCACGCCCGACATGCACCGCGTGCACCATTCAATTGAAAAAGATGAAACCAACAGCAACTTCGGCTTCAATTTGCCGTGGTGGGATCGCCTGTTCGGCACCTATCGCGCGCAACCCCGCAAGGGTCACCTCAGCATGACCATCGGCGGTCAAACCAGCCACGATCCCGCGTGGGACGTCTCCCTGCCCCAGATGATTCTCTTCCCATTCAAAAAAGGATGAGAACCAAAAAAGGCCCCCTTTGGCCCAGAACATTTCACGAATTAATACCCAATTAACTTGAACAGTATTTATCCCACGCCCGTTCGCCCTGCTCACTCAAGACGCAGAGCACGCAAAGAGAAACAAGAAATTGCTCTGCGCTCTTTGCGCCTTTGCGTGGAACAATCTCAATCAACTTTATTTCGTATAAGTCCTACACATGGGTAGGGACAGCTCGCCGAGCTGTCCGCGGTGCTTCCGGCGAAAATGCCCTACCTGAATGGCGGTGGAACTTTTTCTTCCGGTTAGCTGGAGCGGCGTATGAGGTGGATTCCGAGAAGCTGAAGCCCGAGCATGGGAAGCCAGAGAATCAGGTTGGGATGCAAATCCGGATAGTCGGCAAGCGCTTTGGCGACGACGATGAAGATGTAGTACGCGAAGACGATTCCCAAACTCATGACCATGCCGATAGAAGTTTCTTTGCGGTGCGATTTTACACCGAGCGGAATTCCAATGAGCATGAAGGTGAAACACCCGATCGCAGTGGAAACTCGACGGTTGGCCTCGATGACCAATCGAGTTTTCTGGACGCGCTGTTGATCCGGTGGCAGAAGCGGAAACTCACGGTCGATATTTCGAATGTGATCGATGAGCATCCCCATTTTCATATGGCTTCGCTTCCGCCTCACCGAATCGCTTTTGAGCATCTTGTTGAAATCTAGCTTGATCGGATAGCTCTCTGCGTTGACGTAGGTGGTTTTAGAGACATCGCGCGGGTCGTCTGCGTCGGGCATTTCCATGCGCACATCGCGAAGATTGACCGTCAGCGTCCGCTCTTCGTTGTTCGGAACCAAATCCCCTTCGCGGGCCCGCACACTGCGTTTGATGCCGCCTTTTTTATCCAGCTCATAGGCCACCACATCTTTGACGGTGTTTCCATTTTTGCGTCCGATATAAATCATCAGCCCCGGAAAATCGTCGATGAAACGTCCTTCTTCGAGCAGGTTGATCGGTTCTTCCACTCCGGCGCTTCGGAGCAGCTTTTTGTTGGCGTATTTGGCCTCCGGCGCCACTTCACAGTTGATATACATGCAGATGCCGCTGAACAAAATGGAGAGGACAACCAACGGAGCCACGAGGCGCCATAAACTGATTCCGCACGCCTTCATAGCGCTGATCTCATTATCCATCGATAACCGCCCGAAAAGAAGCAGCGCCGCGAAGAGCGTGCTGATGGGCATGGAGAACGAAAGAATATAGGGCACATTCTGGAAGAAGAATTTAGCGATCAACAGCGGAGAAATTCCGCGCGACATCAAGTCCACCGCTTTGACAAGCGCGCCGACGGTCATCACGAAGGTGATCAACCCGAGCGCGCCCAAAAAGATGATCAGATAATCCAAAACGATATAGCGGTTCAGTATGCGCATACGGTTTACTCCGCTCCGTGGCGACGCACGGCAGACTCCACCGTGTTGGACAGAAGCATCGTGATGGTCATGGGGCCAACGCCGCCCGGCACGGGCGTAATGGCTGAAGCCTTTTCAGCGACGGATTCAAAATCAACATCTCCGCACAGGCGGTATCCACGTTTTTTCGTGTCGTCTTCCACGCGATTGACGCCGACATCAATGACGACTGCGCCCTCTTTAATCATATCCGCAGTCAGGGTGTTGGGCCAGCCGACGGCCGAAATCACGATATCGGCCTGACGTGTGAAGTCCGCCATGTTTTTGGTGCGCGTGTGGCACATTGTGACGGTTGCGTTCCCCAGCTCCGTTTTCTGGCTGAGCAAATTGACCATGGGGCGTCCGACAATATTGCTGCGGCCAATCACGACCACGTGCGCACCGGAGGTTTCGATGCCAGAGCGTTTGAGAATGTGCAAAATTCCATTCGGCGTGCAGGGAACAAATGCGGGCAGTCCCATCATCATGCGACCCACATTCATCGGGTGGAATCCGTCCACGTCTTTATCGGGGTCAATCGCTTCAATCACAGCCTCTTCCATCGCGGAGTCCGGGAGCGGCAACTGAACGAGGATGCCATTGATCTGATCGTCGGTATTAAATCCGCGGACCACGTCCATAATTTCATCCTGCGAGGCCGTCGAGGGAAGTTTTACCTCGCGAGAATAGATGCCGGCCTCTTCGCAGGCGCGCTCCTTGGCGGTTACATACGAGCGCGATGCGGGGTCGTCGCCCACGAGCAGAACCGCCAGACCGGGCACGACACCCTCTTTCGCCAGTTCGCTCACGCGGGTTTTAAGTTCTGCGCGGATTTCCGCTGAAATTGCTTTGCCATCCAAAATCTTTGCCATGATGCTCTCTCCAGATATCGTTTTTCGGTTCAAAAGACTCTGGTTTCTAACCTAATGCAGAAGAGGGTTCAATGTTGGAATGGCTGAATGAGACATCCGAGGGCCTCGACATAAAAATCCGGGCGGTTCCGCGCGCCTCGAAAAATGAAATACAGGGTATTTATGACCAGGCTCTGAAAATCCGGCTGACGACTGCACCCGTCGATGGCAAAGCCAATCAGGCCCTGATCCGCTTTCTGAGCAAGGAGCTACACATCTCTAAATCACAAATTCAATTGAAGCAGGGCGAAACCAGCCGCCACAAAACACTGCGAATTACCGGACTCACCCAACAAGAATTGATCCGAAAAATCGGAATATCAACATGACAGAACCTCACGAATCTACTCACGATCGTGAGTAAATTCGTGAGGACCGAAACCCTCAATGCTCAAATCATTATGATCACTGTTCTTCTTTTCATCCTGACCCTTGTCCTTTGTAGCATCGGCCTGATCCTCTCCTCGCTCGCTTTTTCGGGAACCTGGATGGTTTTGCTCGCCGCACTCATCACAAAACTTTCCATTGGGGTTCCAACCCTTGGAACCCTAATCGTCTTCGCCCTACTCTGTATCGCCACGGAAGCATTGGAGGCACTGGCAGGCTTATGGGGGGTTCAGAAACGCGGCGGCTCCAAACGGGCGGGATGGGCGGCTCTACTCGGAGGACTGCTCGGCGCAATGGTTGGATCCGCCATTTTTCCAATCCTTGGAACAGTGATTGGCATGCTGCTTGGCTCGTTCGCGCTGGCCTATGTGGCGGAAGCCCTGTTGGCAAAAAAACATGCTGAAGCGGCACATATCGCCCGCGGAGCCGTCTGGGCCCGGCTCTCCATTCTTTTTCTAAAGACGGCTCTAACCCTCGGCATGAGCCTTTGGCTGATGGGCGCCCTCCTCCATTCCTAACGAAACTCTAACACTATTTTAGTCGATCAAACCGAATATCAGACTAAAATGGTCGGTATATGCAAAACTGGACAGAACTTTGGAATGCGGGCCGACTCTTTAAAGCGGCGTTCGACGAACAACGGACGGCTATTAAATCGGTTTATGGCACGGCGGATCGCGTTCTAAGTGTCCCAGCGGGCACCCCCGCCGAGTACACCGTTTCGATGGATTCCATTCCCGATTCGTTCTACGCCCTGCGCAAAAATATTTTCTCCACCCTCTTTCAGTCGGTGTATCACCTAATGGACTGCGACCCACAGCACCGCCTCTTTTATGGAAAGCTGATTCACCTCTTTCGCATCTGGGTGACAAGTGCCGACAACCTGCTCGACGATGAAGACAAAGTGGTGATCCCCATTCAGATGCCCGGATCCTCGCGTGTGATGCGGCAAGTGGTTTCCATTATGACGGCCGACCGCATCTTTCAACAACTGCTCGCCGAAGGTCGCGAGACCGGCGCCCTGACCGCCGCGCAGGCACAGGAACTTTCCGACCGCTCCCTTCAAATTCTTCTCCCCAGCGCCGCGCAGGAAGCCAGCGAAGAAGAAGGCGTCACCGAACGCCCCGATCCAGAACACGTGCTTAATGTCATCCACCGCTATAAAACCGGCATTCTCTTTAACGTCGCGTTTCTCGGGCCGGAAGTGATCGAACCGCATCTTGACCGCAAGCGCGCCACCGCACTGAAAGAGGCGATGCTTCAGTTTGGCATTGGATGCCAAGTGCTCGATGACATCCGCGACCTCGCCCGCGACCACATCGAACAGCGCCATAACTACCTGCTTTCCACGCTCTGGAAAGCCCAGCCCGGTTTTTTCCAACCCTTGGAAAAAACAAAATGCTCCGACTCAGTCGGTTTCCAAACCTTGGAAAACCGCGAGCTATCCGTCGGCGATCGGCTTTATTTGGAAGTTCCGCAGGTTGCCATTCCCGCTGCCCAACTCGGGTTCGGCATGATGCGTGACGGGCTGACAACGCTTGGCGAAATGGGCCTTGGGATTCGTCCGAAACTGGCAGAAAATTTAGCCGCATCCATGTTCACCGTACTCGACCTGCAGGACTTGAAGTATGCATAAAAAGCAACATGCCCAATCCGAAGTGGCTCAGCGCACCGAAGGGGTCACCCTCGACCACGCCGCCGCGGTCTACGATCTCCTCGCACCCATCATGACCCTTGGCCTCGAGCGGCGCTACCACCGCATCGTCATCGACCACCTCGCGCTACGCGGCGAGGAACAGGTTCTCGATATCGGCTGCGGCACCGGTACGCTAACGCGCGACATTGCCAACGCGCTCTCCAACAAAACCCGCTCGCTTTGCATCGGCCTAGATGCCGCCGAGGAGATGGTCAAAATCGCCCGGATCAAATCATCTAAAATCCCCAATATTCGATTTACTGCCGCGATCGCCGAAGAGCTTCCCTATCCGTCTGGCAAATTCGATGCGGCGGTCTCCACCTTCTTTTTCCACCACATTCACTTTGAGCTGAAAAAGAAAGTACTGGCTGAAGTGGCCCGCGTGCTGAAACCCGGCGGGCGCTTCCTGATCGTCGATGTCGACGTCCCCACCACCTGGTTCGGCTCGCTCTGCGCGCGCTCCGGTCACTGGCTTTTCCAGCAGAATGAAATTGCCGAAAATATCGACGGCAAACTGCGCGAAGCATTCGATGAGAGCCCGTTTAGCTGGACCGAATGTTCTCACCACTCGGGATACATCACCGTTTTTGAACTCACCAAGGAGGAAACATCATGAAGCGTCTCATCCCACCCCGACCCCTGAAATCCTCTTTCATTGGGTTCACCCTGCTGATCAGTGCCCTCGCCGTTCAGGCCGCTCAAACCGAGGATTCCATTGGCATCGCCGCCGAAAAATATTTTACAGAGTCCTTCGCGCGACTCGGAAACATCGCGGCCCAAAAGCCCACGGTCAAAACCTTCCGCAAAATCATGAAACCGTGCAAGGAAGCCACACCCGGATTTTTTGGTGGCACGCTCATCGACACCGACTACGTGATTCGCCAGACCTACTTCAAGATCAACGCCCTACTCGGCGCCCGGGGGTTCGATCTTAAAAAAGTCAAACAGTTGAAAGCCTTCTGGAAACAGATGGACGAAGCCCCCGCACCGCAGCTCAGCGAGCCGGGACATAGTCTCACTCAGCCGATCCATCTGATTGCGATGCGCTACCCGATTATCATAGACGGGAAGCTCGAAGGCGTGGTTTCGATGCTGGTTAAAACCAAGGAGTTTCTTAAGGCCTCCGGCCTCAAAGAATGCAGGGCCTATAAAATCATCTGTCTGGGCGAATTGGCCGAAGACAAAGGAAAACTCTCCGACCACTACCGCGAAGTGAAACTGACTCTCCCCTCTACGGAGTGGGTGATTCAATACGACTTATAGACCCACCCGGACAAGCTGGAACCCAAAAAATATAAAAAGTTTGGGATCGCGAATTGCGCGAATTGACGCGAATGAATAAAAATATAATCTGGATGTGATTCGCGTAAATTCGTGAGATTCGCGATCAAAAAAAGCGGTGTAAATATGATCGGATTTAAAAACAAGGTATCGAAAGGAACCCCATGAACGTACTCATTGCCGGCGTTGGAATTCTCGGACGCAACCTATGCACCCTCTATCTAGAGCGCGGCGATCACGTACGCGCTCTGGCCTTCTCGGCGAGCGAGTTCGAAGGAATGGAACACCCCCATCTTCAAATGGTGACCGGAGATGTCACCCGTCCCGAAACCCTTGCCGGGCTCTGCGAAGGAATGGAGCTGATCATTTCCTGCATTGGCATCACCCGACTCAAAGGGAACCTCGCACACATCGATGTGGACTATTTGGGGAATGTGAACCTGCTGCGCGAAGCGGAAAAAGCCGGCGTAAAAAAGTTCGGTTTCATTTCTCCGGCCGGTGTGGACGAAGGAAAAGGCAGCGTCCCATTGCTCAAGGCAAAACACCTATTTGAAAGCGAACTCAAGCGAAGCCCCATCGAGTGGCTTATCTTCCGCTCCGGCGGATTTTTCTCCGATCTCAAAGCGATGGGAGAAATGGCCCAAAAAGGGTCGATGTTTGTGATTGGAAACGGTCATAACCATTTCACACCGATTGATGCAAGGGACTTGGCTGAGGTCATGGTTGAAGACCTCGACACGCAGGCCAACCGAGTCATTGATATCGGCGGACCAGAAGACATGACCTGGAACGAAATCTGCCAAACGTGCTTTGAGCACTACGGCAAAAAACCGCTGATCCTGAAGTTTCCACAAGGGCTCTGTGAATTCTTTTTAAAGGTGCTCCGACCGTTTGCAAAAAGCTCTCATGCCATGGGAAAACTGATCGTCTTTATGTCGACCCTTGACCTCCCGACCGAAACACGGGGTAAGCGGAGTTTTTCCAGCTATCTCCGCGAATCAGACTAGAGGTTCTTCTGCATAAAACTCGGCAATCGTTTTCCAGGCATCCTCGGCGGTGTTGCAGAAGGTAATCAGATCCATATCGTTCGGGCCGATCAGCTCGCACTCGGCCAGATACTCCCAGTCGATGAGCCGTTTCCAATGTTCGGAACCAAAAAGAATCACGGGCATGGGTTCAATTTTTTTTGTCTGAATCAGGGTGAGGGCTTCGAAGAGTTCGTCGAAGGTGCCAAACCCACCTGGGAAAATACAAAACGCTTTGGCGCGCTGCATGAAATGCATTTTACGCATGTGAAAATAGTGGAAATTGAAGCAGAGGTCTTGGGTGACATAGTCATTGGGATGTTGTTCAAATGGGAGTTCCACATTGAGCGCGACCGATTTGCAGCCCACATCATCCGCACCGCGATTTCCGGCCTCCATGATCCCGCCACCGCCACCGGTGACGATGACATACTCGCACTCATGGTTCGTTTGGCAGGTGCTGCTGACGATTCGTGCCAGCTTACGCGCCTCTTCATAGAACGGAGTGAGTTTTGCCCCTTTGGATTCTGGATTTTTTTCAGCCTCTTCGGGCGAGGGAATCCGCGCGCTCCCGAACAGCACGATCGTCGAGTTAATCTTCTGCTGGCTCATCATGACCTCAGGGTGCAAATGCTCCAATTGCAACCGCACTTCTCGACACGGTTCGGTTTTTAAAAAATCAACATTTTCATAGGCCAGTAACGGATTTTTCATTTTTCGGTCTCCTTGTCGGAACTCTAAAGAATTTTCACAAAATCATTAACAGCAAAATCATTTTTTCGAGAAACCACCTGAGAAGATTGAATTATAATTTTGCTGTTAATGATTTTGTTAACTGTTCCCATCCTGAATATCTGCATGAATTGGCGTTCATTCGCAGTTGGTATTCTGTAGAAATATTTCTCTATGAAACCGATTGCCTACTACATTACCGCTCACGGCTACGGACACGGCACGCGCTCCTGCGATGTGCTTCGCGCGTTACACCGTCTCGCACCCGACCAGCCCGTAATCGTCACCACGGATCTGCCGCGCGACTTTCTCAACAGCCGTCTCGTCGGATGCGACAACCTCACATTTCGTCAGGGCGCATTCGATGTGGGTCTCGTCCAAAAAGATTCGATTCATAGCGACCTTTTCCAAACCTTGGAAAAACTCGAAACCCTCTACGCGAAAGACGAGGTGCTGAGCGCCGAGGAACGACGGTTTTTCAAGGCCGAGGAGGTCGCGCTGGTTGTCGCCGATATTCCCGCCATCCCTCTGCTTTCCGCACAGCGCGCCCGCATCCCAAATGTTGCCATTGGAAATTTTTCGTGGGACTGGATTTATGAGGCCTACGCAAAAGAAGATTTTCACTGGGAGTTTTTTGTCGAAAAATTCCGTGCCGTTTACGAGAAGACCGACTTACTCCTCCGCCTACCCTTTGCACCGCCCATGGAGGTTTTCCCCAACCGAAAAGATATTCCCCTGCTGGCTAGCCCTGGACGGGCTCGCCGAACGGAAATTCGAAACTTGAAACTTGAAACTGGAACCAGCGCTCCACCACAGGCGGATAAACCCTGGGTGCTTCTCTCGTTCGCCTCGCTAGACTTAAATAGCCAGGACTTGGAAAATATTCGTACACTTAGCGATGACTACGAGTTCTTCTGTGTCGAGCCGCTCCACTACGAGGGGTCTTGCATTCACTCGATTGATCGAGATGCTGTCTCGTTTGCCGACATTCTGGCATCGTGCGACATCATCATCAGCAAGCCGGGGTTCGGGCTGGTCTCGGAGTGCATTGTGAACCATAAGCCGCTCATTTATTCGGACCGCGGCGACTTCGCCGAATACCCGTATCTGGTCGAAGGGATCGAGAAATACCTCAAAAATGTTCACCTCCCCTCGGCGCAACTTTACGCCGGAGATTTTTTTCGCTGTTTGGAAAAAATCAAAACCGCCCCTGAGCCGACACAAACCCTCGAATCCGGGGGTGCAGAGATGATTGCCGAAGAACTTATTCGCTTCTGTGAATCGTGAAGAATTCGAGTTCGTCTTCGACGAGATCGAGCACGGCACAAGAAGGGTGCATTCCGCGTCCGGCCGCACCGGGGTTGATCAAGCGGGTCCGTTTTTCCCGTTTATCGTGCCGGACATGTGTGTGCCCGGAAAAAAGATAATCGTATTGATCCGCATCTGCCGCCTGCTCAAAGGCGCGCGCGTCATCGCTGTGCACGATCGCGATTTTTTTACCGGCCAATTCGATTTCCCCGAAACGCCCGAGAACCTCCACGCCGATATCTTCGGGATAAAAGTCCCACCGTTCCACCACATCGCAGTTGCCCAGCACCACATAAAGTCGGATTTCCAGGGTTTGGAACAGAGCGGCCATTTCCGTGAGCACCATGTCGCAACCGATATCACCGCAGTGAAGAACGGCCTCTGTCCCCCGAAAAACGAATTCGCGGGCCGCACTGAGGGCCAAATCAACTTGGCCGTGTGTATCTGATATGATTCCGATTTTCATGATTGGCTCTCTAAGCAAACAAGTTATAGTACTCCTCTTTGAGGCTATTACTAGCGGAGAGTTGACAATGAAGAGTATAAAAGTAGTTGGTGCGGGCGGTTATGGCGGCGTCGGAATTGTCGAACTGTTGCTGCAACACCCTGAATTCAAAGTCGATTGTCTGGTAGCGGCGACCGAAACCGGCATGAAAATGAGCGACCTCTATCCCCACCTGACGGGATTTTGCGACGAGATTATCCGGACGCCGGACGATCCGGCCACGCAAAGAAGCTTTGACGCTGTCTTTTTTGCCACGCCCGACGGCGTGGGCATGAATGCAGTTCAAGCCGAGCTCAAAAACGGCGCACACGTGGTCGACTACAGCGGCGACTTCCGGTTTACCACCCCGGAAAAATACAGTGCCTACGCCACCTTTATCGGTCGGGACACCACCCACGCCGCAGCAGACCTGCTGCCCGAAACCGTCTACGGGCTCCCCGAACTTCACCCCTTCGGGGCGGAACAGAAACTCGTTGGAAACCCCGGATGCTTTGCCGTCAGCTGTATCCTCGGTCTCGCACCAGCCGCCGCCGGAAACTTGATCAGCCCGAAGAGCATCATTTGCGATTGTAAGACCGGCGTGTCCGGTGCAGGAAAAAAACCCAACACCGCTTTCCACTACCCCGCACGGTACGAACAGGTGAACGCCTACAAACTCGGCGGACATCAGCACATGGTTGAAATCGAGCAGGAACTGAGTGAACTGGCGGGTGAAACCATACAGATCACGATGACGACTCAGGTCGTTCCGATCTGCCGGGGAATCATCTCCTGCCTCTACGCCGACCTGACCGAAACCACGAGCGCGGCCCAACTTCTAGAAGCCTACAAAGCCTTCTACGCCGACAAACCGTTCGTGCGGGTATTCGACAACACCGCCGCCATCGGTACCGCGCAGGTCAGCGGAACCAACTTCTGCAACCTGATTGTCGACGTCGACGAGCGGAACAACCGGTTGCGGGTGATCTCGCATATCGACAACCTGATGAAGGGCCAAGCGGGCAACGCACTTCAGAACATGAACCTCATGTTCGGACTCGACCCAATGACCGGCCTCAATTTTGCCGGCAAATGCCCCTAAAAGAATGGACTATTGGGTTTTCCAATGCTTGGAAATTTATCCCATCGCAGGCGGCAAATGAGGTATACTTCTTCTAGGGGTTGGAAAGAAGATGTTCAAAAAAACCGTCAAAAAGGGACTCTGGATTTCAACAGGCACCCTCTTCCTGCTATTAGCGATTGTCGGCCTTCTCTTGCCGGTGATTCCGCAGTTACCGTTTTTTCTTATCGCCGTGTTCTGTTTTATGCGCTGTTCGCCGCGCTTCAACGTATGGCTGAGCCACCAACACTGGTTTACGCACCTCCACGATTGGGCAGAACAGAAACACTGGTTTAAGCACATCAAAGAGCACCTTCCCAAACCCAAACATAAAAACCATACGCCCTCCTGAGTTGATCGACCCCGCCCATTCGGGTATAAAGCCCCCTTATGTATCTCGATTTTTTCCAGCTCAATGAGTTTCCATTTAACGTGACGCCCGACCCGCGCTTCCTTTTCTTTTCGGAGCGCCACCGGGACGCTTACGAATCCCTGCTCTACGGCATTGAACATCGAAAAGGGTTTATCGTGCTGACGGGCGAAGTCGGCTGTGGAAAAACCATCATCTGCCGCTCCGTTCTCAACCATCTGCCGAGCACCACCCATTCGGCCTTGATCCTCAACCCCTCGCTGACCACCGCACAGCTTGTGCGCTCCATCCTGCTCGACCTCGGCTTGGAACCAAAAGGGCGCGACAAGCTCGTCCATGTTGCCCAGCTCAATCGCTTTCTACTCGCATGTCTGGAGAAAAGTGAAAATGTCACCGTCATCATTGACGAGTCTCAAAATCTCGAGCCCGAACTCATGGAGCAGGTACGTATGCTTTCCAACCTGGAGACCGATCAGCACAAACTAATGCAGATCATCCTGGCCGGACAACCGGAGCTGAAAGAACGTCTCCAGCAGCCCGACCTGCGCCAACTGCGCCAGCGCGTCATGGTTCACTGCGACCTGGAACCCCTTTCCGCTCTGGAAACCGCTCTCTACATCCAGCACCGGCTCAATGTGGCGGGTGCAAACAACCGCATCACCTTCGACAACGATGCCGTTCAACAAGTTCACGAACGGGCACAAGGCATTCCGCGCCAGATCAACACCCTTTGCGACCGTGCGCTGCTCGCCGCCTATGTCCGACGCGATCACCAGGTGACCACCGCCGATATCCAAAATGCAATCCACGAACTGGCCAGTGTAATTTAAAGAGGAGTATTGGAGTGATGGAATATTGGAGTATTGAAAAGAGGAAAACATCTCAGCTGATTTCCCCGTCAGCATTCTCTTTTTCCAGCGATCCATTCTTCCATTATTCCACCCCTCGATCATTCCAATGCCCCAAGGACGTTCTATGAGTTTGATTCAAGATGCACTGAAACGAAAACGGGAAGAGGCCGCCGTAATTCCGCCGCCGGAAGCACCGCCCCCCGCCCCGCCTTCCGCCATCCCGGAACCGCTGGCCAAAAAAAACAAACCGGAACAGACTCCCACAAAACTCCCGCTCATCCTGATCGCGATTGTCTTGCTGATCCTGATCGCCTTTGGCGCCGTCAAACTTCTTCGCACCGCACCTCCCGCACAGGTCGAAAACACAAAACCAACCGTCGTAGTCAAGGAACCGGCTCCGGCGAAAAAGGAAATTGAAAAAACCCCTGAGGCTCGGTGGCCGAAACTGAAATTGACCGGCTTCGCATCCGGCGGCGGCCAGCGAATGGTCTTCATTAACGGAAAAATGCTTACCGAAGGACGAGAAATCGATGGCACCCGCATCATTCAAATTGGGAGAACCGAAGTCCTTGTCGACTATCAGGGGGAACGCCGCATCCTCCGTGTCGACGATGAGTAACCGCATTACGGCTTGCTACTTTTCCAGCCTTTGGAAAAGATGTCCAACGAGCAAGGCGAAGCCCTGAAATCCAGCGCAGCTGGTTCCACGGTTTGGAAAAACAGGTAAAAGACCGATCCGTCTACGCGAAATTGTCCCATTCAACATCTGAAATATCTTAGGAACCGTTAGGAAAGATATGAAATTCATCGGAGCCCACGTCAGCGCAAGCGGCGGCATTCAAAATGCCCCACAGAACGCCAAAGCCATCGGAGCAGATGCCTTTGCGCTCTTCACCAAAAATCAGCGGCAGTGGAACTCTGCCCCGCTGACCGACGATGGCATTGCCGCCTTTAACGAAAACTGCAACGGCACCTTTTCGCCGAACCAAATTCTCCCGCACGACTCCTATCTGATTAACCTTGGCCACCCCGAAGCCGAGGGGCTTGAAAAATCGCGTGTAGCCTTCCTCGACGAACTGCAACGCTGCGAACAGCTCGGGCTCGACCGCCTCAACTTTCACCCCGGCAGTCACCTTAGAAAATGCACCGAAGACGAATGCATCGCCACCATCGCCGAATCGATCAATCTCGCGCTCGCCCAAACCAGTGGTGTGATCGCTGTCATCGAAAACACAGCGGGACAAGGCTCCAACATGGGCTACCGCTTTGAACAGATTGCGGGAATGATCGATCAAGTGGACGACAAAAGCCGCGTGGGGGTCTGCATCGACACCTGCCACAGCTTCACCTCCGGCTACGACCTACGCACCCTCGAGGCCTGCAAAGACACCTTCGATCAATTCGAACAGATCGTCGGGTTCCACTACCTGAAGGGAATGCACCTCAACGACTCCAAAAAGGATCTCAGCACGCGGGTCGACCGGCACCACAGCCTCGGCGAAGGGTTTATCGGACTCGACTGCTTCCGCTTCATCATGGCCGACGATCGCTTCAACGACATGCCCCTCATTCTCGAAACACCCAACCCCGCAATCTGGGCCGACGAAATCAAACTTCTGCGCAGCTTCGAATAAAAACAACAACGAGTAGAGTTCCCTCATGAAAATTTTATGTTGCGGAATATTTCCGGCCCTGCAACGGACGCTGGAACTAAAAACCCTAAAAACCGGCGCGGTCAACCGCGTCCGCTCCGTAACGCAATCCGTCGGCGGCAAAGCGACCAATACCGCGCGCGCACTCAAAACCCTAGGAGCTGATTCTCTGCTCTTCGGCTTCGCCGGCGGCGAAACCGGCGAAACGATTAAACACCTGCTCGACGAAGAAGGCATTGAACACGCCTTTGTCGAAACCGATGTTCCGACCCGAACCGCTCAAACCCTATTGGCCGACGACGCGCACGATTTCACCGAAATCATCGAAGACTCCGAACCGCTGGTTTCCAAACATTGGAAAAATCTGCTCCAAAGTTTCCAAACATTGGAAAAACAGAGTGATGTGATCATTCTCTCCGGCACCCTTCCCGCCCATGTGCCGCAAGAAATCTACCGCGAACTCCTGCAAGGAACTGAAAACCAAACGGTACTCATCGACACGCCCGGCAAGCCGCTGCTCGCCGCACTTGAAAGCCGTCCGACCCTCGCAAAAATCAATGCGGCCGAGCTTTTAAAAACCACCGGGATTTCAGACATCGAAGAAGCCGCTCAGGAGTTGATTGCTCAAGGTGCAGGCGCGGTCGGGATCACACAAGGCGCGGACTCTGCCCTGCTCGTCACACCCAACGAAACCGTTCAGCTTTCCATTCCATCCGTTGAGGTGAAAAGCACGCTCGGATGCGGTGACTCCGTCAACGCCGGGATCGCCTTCGCGCTTCAAAAAGGAAGTTCACTAACCGAGGCGTTTATCTTCGGCCTAGCCTGCGGATCCGCTAATGCCCAAACCACCCTGCCGGGAGTCATCGACCCCGAATCTGTCGCAACCCTCGCATCACAAATTAGCGTACAATGACCCCGTTTGTTCAATATAAGCCGTGGATGATCAAACGGTACGGCGAGCCGCTGTTCCGCATTCCCGTTGAAATTTCCTCTTCCTGCCCCCATGGACGCTGCGCCTTCTGCTCCGAAAACGGAGCACGAGCGCAACAGACCCAACGGCAGGAAAGCCCGCTCGAACAAGCGGAAGAAGCAATTAAATTCTCCAAACGCCGCTACAAAGCCAAAAAGTTCATGCTCTACATTCAGGCCTTCACCGCCGACCTAACCGATCCCAACCAACAACAGGCAATCATTGACCTGCTTTCCGCATTCGACTTCGAGGCCATCAGCATTGGGACGCGCCCCGACTGCCTGCCAGATACCGCCCTCAACTTCCTCCAGAATCTAACCACACCTCATGAGGTGTGGTTAGAGCTCGGTGTGCAGACGGCACATGACGAAACGCTAAAAATGATCAATAGGGGTCACGACTGGGAATGCAGCAAACAGGCAATTCTCGCCCTTGCCGAACGCGGCATTCATGTCGCCCCGCATATTATTCTCGGCCTGCCCGGAGAAACCCCTAATGACTGGAGTCGAACCGCAGGGGAATTGGCAAAACTTCCAATCTCTGGAATCAAGATTCACAACCTGCACATTATGAAGGGAACCGAACTGGCCGAAAACCCGCCGACCGTGCTGAATCATTGGGAATACGCCGAAGGGCTGATCGATTTCCTCCGCCGCATCCCTGCCGACATCCCCGTCATGCGCATATCCACCGATACGCCGGACGACCAGCTCATCGCCCCGCACTGGCACCTCGAAAAAGGTCAATTCCTTGACTACGTAATCCAGCAAATGAGAATGAGAGAGATCACACAGGGCGACCCGCTTGAAGCTGGACACTTGAAAACAGAAGCAGAGCCAACTCCGGTTATCACAGATGATGGATCGATCACCTTCTTTTCCGAGGATTGGAAAGAGCATTACCACACCAAGACGGGCGCACGGCTGGAGGCGGACAAGAAGTTTGTCGAACCGTCCGAACTGGCCTCCAAACTCCAAACCTCAAACCTCAAACTCCTCGACGTCTGCTTTGGACTCGGCAATAACTCGCTCGCCTCCCTCTGCGCGGCAAACGGTGCCAAACACAACATCGACATCACCGCGCTGGAGATGGACAAACGAATTGTCCGCGCCGCGGCCAAAAGTTTCCAAACATTGGAAAAAGATCCGGTCGACTGGAACCAAACGCTCTCTCTGCTCCTTAACGGCCCAGTAGATTTTCCAACCCTTGGAAAAACTGACCTCCGTTTTGGGGATGCCAGATATTTAATCCAAAATCTTGAAGACAACGTCTTTGACGTTGTCTTTCACGATCCGTTTTCGAGCCAGCACTGTCCGGAACTCTGGACCGTGGAGTTTTTCAAACAACTGCATCGAGTGATGAAGCCGAACGGCGTATTGCTGACCTATTCATCGTCAATGCCCGTGCGCGGTGCAATGCGCGAAGCGGGGTTCTTCATAGCAGAAACCGAGCCGGGCCATCAAATGGGCAACGGCACGATTGCTTCGCCATCAGAACTACCATCCATTTTTCCAACCTTTGGAACTTTTGATAAGCGTCGTTCTATCCCCTATCGGGATGAGCATCTCTGCGCAACATCCAAAGCGATCCTGCGTCAGCGGCAGGAAATAATCGAAGTTACTGAACAAACTCTTTGAGGTTGATCGCGATTTTTGGAAACTGCCTGCAGATCTGTTTGTCAGCGGTAACCAGCTTCACGCCAAGACTTTCAGCCAACGCCACGTATTCGCAGTCGTAGGCCGAGCAGGTAGAACCTTCGACCACATTCATGACGCGCACGGATGGGATTGAATAGGTTTTGATCTGAGATTCTGCTCCATTGAGACAACGAAGTATTTTTTCTGCACTAATCAAGTCACGACGGAGATATCGGGCGAGGATATTTCTAAATTCAGAACGCCAAAGTTGGGGTGCCACCCAGTCCGGATCTTTCTGCAACGCTTTTTCTGCCAGTTCGGTCAACTCGCCAGGAATCCAAAAATACGCGATGATGTTGACATCTACAACGATCACGCGCGGCCCTCTTCCTTTGCCTCGGTGAGTTCGCGCTGTGTCAAATACACGCCCATGCTTTCACGAACCGTCTGTGCCTCATGGAGTATTTGATCCGGGGTTCCCGGAGAAAAAAGGCTCTCCAATGTGCAAATAATCTCTTTATTCAAACTCCGCCCGTGCGTTTTTGCCTGAGATTTCAACGCCGTATGCAGACCCTTTGGAACGTTCTTTAGTGTAATTGTGCTCATAAAGGAACCATAACGCATCCGTTTCGGATGTCAACGGTGCGTTTTTCCAATACCTGGAAAAAAAAGGCTCCGTTTTCCAAGGTTTGGAAAAACGGAGCCCAAAAGTTCCAACCATTGGAACCTCTGAAGCGGCTCACTCGGAGAGTTCGCCCTACCTAGACAACTGGAAAATATAGGTAGGGCGACGCCTCCGGCGGAGCCGTTCTATTCAGCTGCTTTTTCTTCCTGTTTCTTGGGCAGATTGACTTTGAGGTGCAGTTCGCGCAGCTGGGTGAAGTCGACTTCGCCCGGCGCGTTCATCAGCAAATCTTCGGCCCTCTGATTCATCGGGAAGGCAATGACTTCGCGAATGTTTGGCTCGTCTGCCAGAAGCATGACGATGCGGTCGACCCCGGGAGCGATTCCGGCGTGCGGCGGCGGCCCAAATTGGAACGCACGGTAAAGCGCTGGGAATTTAGATTCCACAACGGATTTATCGTAACCGGCTATTTCGAAGGCTTTGATCATCAGCTCAGGACTGTGGTTTCGAACCGCGCCCGAAGAGAGCTCCGTGCCGTTGCAGACGATGTCGTACTGGTAGGCCAAAATATCGAGCGGATCTTTGTTGAGCAGGTCGTCCATTCCGCCCTGCGGGATGGAGAACGGGTTGTGGGAGAATTCCACTTTGCCGTCGTCGTCGAGCTCGTACATCGGGAAGTCGACAATCCAGCAGAAGCGGAAGACATCTTTTTCGAGCAGGTCGAGTTGGTGTCCGAGTTCGGTGCGAACGTGACCCCCGATGTTCCAAGCACCTTTGAGTTTGTCGGCGATAAAGAACATGGTGTCGCCGTCTTCAACGCCGCCGAGTTCTTTAAGCGCGGCGATTTCGTCGTCGGAAAGGAATTTAGCAATGGGGCTTTTCACTTCGCCGTTGATCCAGCTGATGTAGCCAAGGCCCTTGGCCCCGACGGACTGCGCGAATGCGATCATGCCATCAAAGAATTTACGGGATCTGTCAGCGCACCCTTTGACGGCGATGGTTTTGACCACCCCGCCCTTTTCGACGACGCCCGCGAAGGCTTTGAAGCCGCAGGTGCGGAAGATTTCCGTCGCATCCTGAATGACGAGCGGATTGCGCAGGTCGGGTTTGTCCGTACCGTATTTATCCATGGCTTCGAGGAACGGGATGCGAACGAACGGGGTGCTGTCGATGGTCTTGTCGCTGAATTCAGAGAAGATGGCGGCGAGAAGTTTTTCGTTCACTTCAAAGACATCATCTTGCGTGGCGAAGGCCATTTCCATGTCGAGCTGATAGAACTCGCCGGGCGAGCGGTCGGCCCGGGCATCTTCGTCGCGGAAGCAGGGAGCAATCTGGAAGTAGCGGTCAAAACCGGAGGTCATGAGCAGCTGTTTAAACTGCTGGGGAGCCTGCGGAAGCGCATAGAACTTGCCGGGGTGCACACGGCTCGGCACGAGGTAATCGCGCGCGCCTTCGGGCGAAGAGCTGGTGAGAATCGGCGTCTGCATTTCCATGAAGCCTTCCGCGGTCATCAGTTCGCGCATGCGGGCGATCACCTGGGATCGAAGGATGATGTTGTTGTGCAGGCTTTTGCGGCGCAGGTCGAGGAAACGGTATTTCAAACGAAGCGCTTCGGAGCACTCCTCTTCTTTATTGACCTGGAACGGAATCACCTGTGATTCGCCGAGGATTTCCATCGTTTGGGCAACCAGCTCGATTTCCCCGGTGGCGAGTTTTGGATTCACAGCGGAGTCATCGCGGGCGACGATTTCGCCGGTAAAGCAGATCACAGTCTCTACACGCCAGTGCTCAATGTCTTTGTAGAACGGCGTGTCGGGATTGATGACAATCTGGGTGAGACCGTAGTGGTCGCGTAAGTCAATGAAGAGGACGCCGCCGTGGTCGCGAATGGTGTTGACCCATCCGGAGATGCGTACGGTCTGTCCAACGTGTTCTTTGCGAAGTTCTCCGCAAGTGTGTGTTCTATATTGATGCATGATATTCAGTTCCATTTTTTATTTGCAGGGGCGAGATGCATCTCGCCCTTACAGAAGTTCCATTAGATCTGGCAGCTCCACCTCGCGTTGCGTGCCTTCGTTCATGTCCTTAAGGACAAAAATTCCTTTTTCCAGTTCAATGTCGCCACGAATGATGACGAGCTTCGCACCATTTTTATTGGCGCGTTTCATCTGCGCTTTGACTTTGCGGTTGGTCAGTTCCATTTCGCAAGCGATGCCGCGCTGACGAAGCATCTGGGCCAAGAGCATATTTTCCTTCAAGGCTTCTTCGCCGAGCGAAACAATAAATACGGCGGGTTTGGGTGCAAATTGATCCGCGCCGATTCCATTGGATTGAAGCGCGGAGATCATTCGTTCGACCCCCATCGCAAAGCCCACGCCGTCGATCGTTTTGTTGCCGATTTGAATGCGGTAGCGACCACCGCCGGAAATCGCGTTCTGTGCGCCAAGGCCGCCGTGAACGACTTCCCAAACGGTGTGAACGTAATAGTCGAGCCCGCGCACGAGGCTTGGGTCAACTTCCACATCAATTTTGAGACTCCGAAGCGTCTCGATAACGGTGTCGAGATAAGCGCGCGACTCGGCGCTCATAAATTCTATGACGGGCGGCACATCGGCAATCACCTTCTGCACCGCTTCGTCTTTGGAATCGAGTAAGCGGAGAACATTGGTTTCAAATCGTAGCTGTGCCTCTTCGGGCAGTTCGCTTAATCGCGGACGAATCGCTTCGCGTAGCCCCTCGAGCACGGCGGCGCGATCTTCAGGAAGACCAATGGTGTTCAATCGGATTTTTGCACCGTCGAGTCCCCATGCGGAAAGGAGGTGAAGTTGCAACGCGATCACTTCGGCATCGGCCCGCGGATTGGGTGCACCAATGGCTTCGACTCCGATTTGATGAAACTGACGTTTACGACCGGCTTGCGGACGTTCGCACCGGAACATAGGGCCCATGTAGTAGACCCGAGCATTCGCAGTCTCTTCACTCCCAGCAGCCAACGTTCGAACCGCTCCGGCGGTTCCCTCGGGGCGCAAAGAAAGCCTGCGGCCGCCACGGTCTTCCAAACTGTACATCTCTTTGGTCACCACATCGGTGGTGTCGCCCAGCGAATGGGTGAACAGAGCGGTCTTTTCGAGGATGGGCGTACGGATCTCCTGAAAGCGGTAACGCGCGAAAATTTCGCGCGCACGTTCTTCGATCATCTGCCAGAAATAAATATCCGGCGAGGCAATGTCGGACATGCCCTGAAGGGGCTGAAAGGAACTTGAGGACATGGTAAAAGGTCTCTTAAATGCCGGTGATGCGTTGCTTCATGATTTTGCCGGGCTTGAATTTAACCACTCGGCGTTCAGGAATGGTGACGACGTCTTCGGGTTTGTTGGGGTTGCGGCCGATCCGTGACTTTCGAACGGCGATTTCAAAAACACCGAAATTCCGAAACTCAACGGTTTCACCTTTTTCCAACGCTTCAGTAATATGATCAAGCGACTTTTGAAGAACGGCCATAACATCCTGCTGGATTAGACCCGTTTCTTCTGCGATGCGAACCACTAACTCTCTCTTTGTCATTTTCCCTCTCCCATTCCATTTAGAATCGTCTTGGCTGTAACAGGTTACAGCACCTAGACAAGTGAGTTATCTTAGTGATGATCAGAATTCGGTCAAGTCCTATATCGGAAACCTTTACTAATGAGAGGCGATCCGGTGGAAGACCAGCGCCACGACAAGGCCCATGAAAGAGAACAGTGCGAGTGACTTGTTGAACGCATAAAAGGTGTCCTTCGGCTGAACCAAGAGAACCGGATCCCCTGCATCTACGTGTGTTGCGCGTTTCACCAGATGCTTCAAAACTTTCCCAGCCAACGCATCTTCGCCGTGAGAGGTTTCCATTATAATATCTGTATTTCTTAACGAGCAGGATTTCAACGCCTCACGCGCAGCCAGCACTTTTTCAAGTGCCACCTCGACTCCCACCCGCGTTTCTTTGGCCTCCGTAAATTCAGCTTCCGCTAATGCGAGGGCCTCTCGATACGAGTCATCATAAATCGTGGCTAGAACGACGGCTCCAGCAAACTCTTCACCTGGATGCAGCGGAAGCGATTTAATCACCCCTGAGACTTCCATAGCGACTTCGACGGTCTGCGGATGTTTTTCCAAAACCTTTTTGGAGGGGAACCAAGCATCCCGAACCGACCAGAGACAGAGGAATGCACAAAACACAGCCATGACCAAAAAGTCCTTGGTTCCCTTAATATTAAATCGTCCTTTTGCCATCGTACGCTCCTCTTTCAACTAATAGCTTTTTGAAAACACAACGCGGCCCTTACTCGGCTTACCGCTCACGATACATTCGCCCGAACCTGAATCCTCGTAATCAAACGGAATACAACGAATCGTTACAGACAATTCATCGTTAATCTTTTTCTCTGTCTCTTCCGTTCCATCCCAATGCGCCAAGGCAAACCCGCCAGCCCCCGTCTTAAAGAAATCGACGAAATCTTCCCAGCCATTAATCTCACGAGTATGCTCTGTGCGAAAGGCACAGGCCCGCTCGAAGAGTCCCTGTTGCATTTCTTCGAGCACCGAAGGAATGGAGGCGGCAAACTCTACACGATCCTGACCGTACTTTTCCTTCGGCCCCTTATCGCGGCGCGCCACAAAAACCGAATTGCTTTCCATATCGCGCGGACCGATTTCAACACGAACCGGAATACCTTTTTTGACCCAGCCCCAGCCTTTTTCGCCGGCATTCACATCGCGACTGTCCACCACAACCTCCACCGGTCGACCGGCATAGGTCTGCTCACGAAGCATCGCGGCAGTCTCATGGCAGTACTTCAAAATGGCGTCTTCATCGGCACCTTTCCGGAGAATCGGAAGAATCACAACATGGCTCGGCGCGAGGCGCGGCGGCATGATCATTCCGTCATCGTCGCCGTGCGTCATAATCATTCCGCCGATCAAACGCGTTGAAACACCCCAGGAAGTCGTCCACGCAACTTCCTCGCGGCCTTCGCGCGACTGGAACTTAATTCCCGAGGCTTTGGCAAAATTCTGACCGAGGAAGTGGCTGGTTCCTGCCTGCAGCGCTTTGCAGTCCTGCATCATCGCTTCGATGCACAGCGTGTTGACCGCACCGGGAAAACGCTCGCCGGCCGTTTTCTCACCCGTCAGCACGGGCATCGCCATGTACTCCTCGGCGAACTGTTTATAGACATTCAACATTTTGACCGTTTCTTCCCACGCCTCGTCTTTGGTTTCGTGGACGGTGTGACCCTCCTGCCAAAGGAACTCAGCGGTCCGTAAAAACAGACGCGTGCGCATCTCCCAGCGAACGACATTGGCCCACTGGTTAATGAGAATCGGCAAATCACGGTAGCTCTGCACCCACTTGGCATAGGTCGCACCAATGATGGTTTCGGATGTGGGGCGCACCACCAGCGGCTCATCCAATTTGCCGGCCGGAATCAACTTGCCGTCTGCGTTCTGCTCTAACCGATGATGGGTCACCACCGCGCACTCTTTGGCAAAGCCATCGACATGCTCGGCCTCTTTCTCCAAATAACTCACAGGGATAAACAAAGGAAAATATGCGTTCGAATGGCCCGTTTCCTTGAAAAACCGATCCAGTCCGGTGCGGATATTTTCCCAAAGAGCGTAGCCCCACGGCTTAATCACCATGCACCCGCGCACGTCGCTGTTTTCCGCCAATTCGGCGTGGCGAACCACCTGCTGATACCACTCTGGATAATTCTCTTCACGGGTCGGGGAAATTGCTGTTTTTGTCTGCTTACTCATCAATTTTGTCCTTTTTCAAAGTTTTCTTTTTGTTCCGCAATACGCTCCATAATCAACTCGCCGATTTTTGTGTAGGCCTCGCGGCCTTTCCCGAGGCGCTGAATTTCTTCGCGTGTGATCAATCGTCCAATGATCACGGTAATGGGCAGATGCTTCAAGCCCCCGCTACTTTTTGACCACGCGGCATACGATCCGTGAACATAAACCGGAAGCACCGGTGTTTGCCCTTTGGCGACGAGAAATCCGATGCCCGGCTTCGGCGGTTGCAACGTCCCATCCTCCGAACGCGTCCCTTCCGGAAACAACGCAACGGATGCGCCCCCCTTCAAAAGCTGAATCGCCTTTCGCATGGCCCGCACATCGCCTTTTTCTCTATCCAGCGCAATCACCCCCACATTTCGCAGAAACCACCCCATCAGAGGTTTTTTGAAAAGTGTGTCCCTCGCCATAAAATGGGTGGTGCGCACAAGGCGGGTCGCCGCGCCGACTGCCGGTGGATCGAGATAGCTAGAATGGTTCGAAGCCACAATCAATCCGCCAGCTTTAGGAATATTTCCTTCACCGATCACCTTTAACCGATTTGAAGTTTTCAGAAAAAGCTCTAAGAAATCACAGGCCACTCGATAGAAGCGCGGACTTCCGAGCACTTCCGTATGCGGCGTTTCTAATTCAGCAATGCGGTTCGAAACCGTCTGCGTAACCTCTTCGATGCTCTGCCCGGAGGTGTCGATCACATACGCGCCTTCCGCCACCATCAGAGGTGCCGTTTTGCGCGAAGAATCTTTTTCGTCCCGCCGCTGCAAGGAATCCATCACTTCCTGCGCCTTTTCGGTTTCCCCCTTCGCGACCAGCTCCGCATGGCGGCGTTTCGCCCGCTCCTCGGGGGTGGCGTCCAGATAAAATTTAAATGGAGTCTTTTGGAAAACGACTGAGCCGATATCACGGCCCTCAATAGAGATGGAACCAAATTTTTTCAGGGATCTCAATTTCTTCACCACAAAGGTACGCACGGCGGGAATGACGGCTACATCGGCCACCGCCTCGCGAACCTCTTTCCCGCGCAACTCATCATCCGGCTCCAACCCGTCAATGGAAAACACCACTGCACCATCGCGCACAAAAACATTCCACTTCGACTTTTTCAATGCCGACAAAACCTCTGTCGAATTCTTCGCCGATGCGCCGATGCGAAGAGCCGCCCACGTTACGCCACGATAAAACGCGCCCGAATCCACGAAGGTACAATCCAACTCCTTGGCCACCGCGCGTGCCACCGTGGATTTTCCAGAGGCCGCCGGCCCGTCAATTGCTATAATTCTCTTTTTACTCATTACACTCCTTCAAGCTGAGAAAGGTACTGTGCTGGGGTAACCACAGGTATTTCCTCTATCTTCCCCAAAACCAGTAAATCTTCATCCCCCGTAATCAAAAAATCCGCCCGTCCAGAAACCGCAAGCGACATAAATTTCACATCATCCGGATCGCGACATTCGACATGCAAAACCGGCTGCACCTCATCCACCTCTTCCGCAAGCATTTCAACTGAACTTAAGAAACTTGCCACATCGTTGGGAGAATACTTCAGTAATTTAACGATTTTGGGATACATCAAAACCCGCTTTAACTCGCCCATTGTCTCGCGGGAAACGAGGAAAACCGTCCGGTCATCCTCCACCAACTTTCGCAGCAGCGTACCGGATGTTCCCTTCGGAGTCATCAGAGCACTGACAAACACATTGGAATCCACAACAACCCGCATAGGACTATGCTCTCCGTGAGGCGTGTTTCGCTTCGTTGGCCAGCGCCATCGCCTCTTCGTCACTCATCAAATTCTCTCCGCCAAGAACATCCAGCAAATGAGCCTTGGCCGCGCGGCGCATCGCCTCCAACCTGCTCACCGGAACCATTGCTGCCAACGGCTTACCTTTACGTTCAATAATATACTCATCATGTCGAATGGACACCCGGTTCAGAATATCACCCAAGTGCCTGCGAACATCTAATGTTGTTACCGTAGTCATAACTGCCTCCAAAACATGCCAACTATGATAGTTGCCATACATCCGATGTAAACAACAAAACATCATAAGCCGCTTCTTATGAAACCTCGCCACCCAACTGTTCTAAATGGCTCCAAAACTCGGGATACGAGGTTGCCACGCAATCCACATTGTCGATCCGTACCGGCGCATTGGCAAACGTTGCCAGGATCGCCATTGACATCGCAATTCGGTGATCCCCGTGCGATGCCAGCGCTTCGTCCGGCGCGGTCAGCTCCGCCGGGCCGCGCACCGTCATTCCATCGGGATGTTCTTCCACCTCCACGCCAAGCGCGCGCAGATGAGCCGCTGTCACCGCAATACGGTCCGACTCCTTCACGCGCAGTTCTGCCGCATCGCGAATCACCGTTTCACCCTCGGCCAGTGCGCCGAGCGCCGCGATCATCGGAAGCTCATCAATTAAATTTGGAATTTCATCACCGGAAATTTCCGTTCCGCGAAGCGGAGTCCCGCGGACAAAGACAGTCCCGATCGGGTCGCCCTCTTCCTCGCTCATCTCCGTTTCAATCAGCGCACCCATCCGGCTCAGCACATCGAGTAATGCAGTGCGCCGCGGATTCAGGCCAACATCGCGAACAATCAGCTCTGCGCCGGGGCGCGCAGCGGTGGCGGCAATCCAGAACGCGGCCGACGAAAAATCGCCCGGCACGGTCAAATTACAGGCCTCAATCTCCGGGCCGTTGGGGCCGAAGCCCTGCAGGCTGATCTCCAGCCCGTCCACCGTCAGCGGAATTTCCAAGGCTTGGAAAAGTTTTTCGGTATGGTCGCGGGTCGGGCGCGGCTCAACCACCGTCGTCTTGCCTTCCGCAAACAGGCCGGCCAGAAGAACGGCCGACTTCACCTGCGCCGAAGCCATGGGAAGCTCGTAGCGGATTCCGTGCAACGGCGTTCCAGAAATCGTCATGGGGAGTGTTCCCTCCTCGCCTGTCAGCTCAATGGCCGCGCCCATTTCTTCGAGCGGATCTTTAATCCGACCCATCGGACGGCGCGAAAGCGATTCATCGCCCGTCATCGTCACCGTCATCTTCTGCCCAGCGAGCAACCCCGCCAGCAAGCGCGTCCCGGTTCCGGAATTTCCCATGTCGAGCGGATTAGCCGGTTCTTTAAATTTTCCGCCGGTGCCGGTGATCTTCAGCACATCGCCTTCGAATTTCGACGACGCCCCGAGCGCGCAAACCGCATGGAGCGTACTCATCGCATCTTCACCGGTCAGGAAGCCTTGAATCACAGAGGTGCCTTTCGCCAGCGCCGCCAGCATGGCGATACGCTGCGAAACGCTTTTATCGCCGGGAACGCGGAGTTCTCCGCCAAAAGCTGTAACAGGATGGATCGTTTTTAAATGCATATGATTTTGTAAATCCTCTTTAGGCACCAGACATCCTGCGGGCGCTAACCCAGAAGCTCCTTGCGTTTATCGCGCGCAGTGGCAAACCATGCAGACAGCTTTTCGCCGTCAGCCGCATCGATCAGTGAATTGAGTTCATCGAGATGTTCCTGAAAAACTTTCAGCGCGGACTTCAGCGCGGGCGCGTTGGTTTGGACAATATCGCTCCAGACCTCCGGCGATCCCGCCGCGACACGAGTGGTGTCGAGAAAACCGGTTCCGCAAAAAAGACCATCGTTCACAGAACGTACCAATGTCGCCGCGACCATGTGCGGCAAATGACTGGTCGTGGCCAAAATTTCGTCGTGTGTTTCTGGGCTCATCACGCGGACGCTGGCCCCGACACTTTTCCAAAGGTTGGAAACTTCAGAGACCGTTCCTTCAACCGCATCCGCCTGCGGAGTCACCACCGTCACCGCGCCCTTATACAAATTGGATTTCCCCGCTTCAATCCCCTGTTGCTCGGAACCACAGATCGGATGCGAGCCGACAAATACGACATCGGTTCCAGCGAGAAGGCCGTCCATTAAGATAGCGAGTTCAGCCTTGGTGCTTCCAACATCGGTCAGAACCGCTTCGGGGCTCAATCCAGACAAACAGGCCTTCGCCAGCTCGGGGATCTTTAAAATTGGAACACAGAAAACAACCATGTCCGCACCCTGGACCGCTTCAACCGGATCGCTGAAAACGGCGTCTGCCGCACCGACCTCCAGCGCCGCATCGCGAGTTTCGGCGCGGCGTGCATAGGCGCGGACCTCCACATCGACTCCGCGCTTCTTCAGCGCGAGCCCCAGCGAGGAGCCCATCAGCCCCAGTCCCATGATAGCAATTGTCTTCATCTGGTTGTTTTCACAAATCTAAATCCGCAACGCGGTTGCTTTCCAATGATTGGAAAGGTTCTACCGATTTTCTCCAACCATTGGAAAAATAAACGTCAGTTTTTCCCAGCCTTGGAAACTAGGATGTGGCGGGAAGAAAGATGGCAAAGACGGAGCCTTGC
>Ga0307929_1000234_pt1 | contig 59350 bp, 58 predicted proteins | sample AceLakmetage1330_FD_203160 | JGI IMG/M metagenome (GOLD analysis project Ga0307929, IMG submission 203160) | Saline water microbial communities from Ace Lake, Antarctica - #1330 | ecosystem: Environmental > Aquatic > Non-marine Saline and Alkaline > Saline | place: Antarctica: Ace Lake... | reverse complement strand
GAGGTCGGATAAAACGGCAGTTTCATTTGCATATTAGTTAGATTTTGTTGCAAAACTACGACATTTTGTTTTGCGAGCAAAGGCTCCTAAACTATCTGGAAATCAAGCACAGGTCAGGAGGTCTGAGCCTTTTAAAAAAAGCGCGTCTCAGCCTTTTAAAAAAAGCGCGTCTCGGCCTTTTAAAAAAAGCGCGTCTCGGCCTTTTAAAAATTGCGCGTCTCAGCTCCCTTTAGATAGGGATAGCGACCCTGAAAATATTTTCTTAATAAAACCCCGTCCCGAACTATCTTTTTTCTATTTTTACTCTCTCATTTCTCACGATTACTAACTAATACCTGTATTATGAAAAAGTTGTTTCTCATTTTATCAATTGTAATGGTAGCTATGCTGGCACGAAGCCAAACGCCTTTTTACCAGGAGGATTTTGTCTCGGCCACGGGGTGGGAGCTGGATGATAACTGGGCCATCAGCAGCAATCAGCTTTCCTTTAGCTGGACACCTACGGTTTATAATTTTGATCTTTCGGCTACCTCGCCCGAAATAGGGCTGCCCGAAACCGTGCAGGACATCACGCTTAATCAATACCTTGATGTTTTTTCGACAGCCAGTTATGATGAATATGCCGAGCTGTACCTGATCAATCAGGGCGAAGAAACGCTTTTGTGGGAATACTCGCTCGCCAGCGGCAGTTGGGGTGTTCCGGGTGGCGAAAGCCTGGTGTTGGATCTGAGTGCCTTTGGCGGCGACACGGTTCAATTCCGCATTCGTACCCACGGGGCAACTACTTTTAACTGGAACTACTGGTATATTTACGATTTTACCATCAATACGCTCCTTGATTACGATCTGAGTGTTTTCGGCATTACTGGCTCCAGCCTCATCAATATCGGGGAGCCTGGTAGCTGGGAGGTGGAGGTGAAAAACCTGGGATCGCTTCCGCAAAGCGATTTTGTGGTAAAACTTTTTCATTATAAATCGGAAACCTTGCTTGATATGATCGAAGTTTCCGAAGAACTCTGGCCACAGCAAAGCGCAAATTTTACTTTGCATTGGACACCCGAAAATGCACTAAATACGGTGGTTTATGCATGGGTCGAGAGCGAAGATGATGACTTCTCGAACAACAATACTTCCCCTGGTTGCTTTGTTCGGGTGGATGCCGATTTAGAATTATCGATTCTGGTTTGGGACAACGACAACGACATCGCCACAATTCGCGATCCCGAAATCGGCGACCTCATCACGTCGGCCACTGGTCTTAGCCGTGCCCTGGATGCCGCCGGTTTCGATTATGAATTATACACCTGGCTTCCCAACAACTTGGACAGCTACGACATTATTTTTGTTACCATGGGCTGCTATTGTTTGAGCTGAGGTAGCACCCCGCCCGGATTTGTAAATGCAACAGACCAGGGCAAATTGATCGACTTCCTGATGGCAGGTGGCAAGATGTATATCGAAAGTAGCAATATTGCAAGCGACTATAATGGCAGCGAAATAGGCGAATATCTCGGCATAAACCTGATAAGCAGTGGCAACGAAAACGAGGTAAATTATTTAGCGGGTGCGTCTGGCAGCATGGCTTCGGGACTGCATCTTAATTATACCGGCGGAGAAAGTCCCCATTATCAAATCGACCGAATTTTATCGGTGGGCGAAATTATGTTTGCCTGCGAAGAGGATTTTGGCCGCGTGTCGATGTATAAAAATTCGACTTATAATGTGGCGACATCCTCGGTGGTGATGGGTGCGATGGCCAATGGCGATAGCCTGAATTTGAAAGCCTATTATGTGGCCGAGCTGGTGTATGATTTGTTGGATTTCGATCCCTCGGTTTCCATAACTGAAATCGCCGGTAATGTTGTGTGTTTAACTGCTTATCCTAACCCAAGCCATGGCGAAGTAAGTTTGAATTATTTAATACAGAAACAAGGAAGGGTAACAATTAATATTTTGGATGAGGCCGGTCGAATTGTGCAAACTGTTTTTGATGGATTGCAAAACGCGGGAACACATCAGATAATTTGGGATGGTAAGAATGAAACTGGAGCAAAAGCTAAGGCCGGGATTTATTTTTATTCGATTCAAAGTAATCAGCACTTCGGGAGCGGTAAAATAATTATGAATTGATTTTGAAATAGCGAGTTGTTACGAATTTCTCAGGAGATTCTAAATAGTGCCTGTCAATAAAGTCAGCACTTTTAGATCTTAGATTGATGATTAATGATCGGAGATTAAAGATTGTGTCGAATACTACCAACATCTTAAATCTAATATTTTTCTGAATGTTATTTTAAAGACGGGCATTAAATATACCTGCGCACACGAGCCTTGTAATCGTCCCATTCCTGGCCAAAGTTGTTTTCGAGCCAGGCTTCCTCGGCCATAATTATGCGATGGTGGATAATGATGCCAATGATTGCTGTTATGAAGTTTAACAGGCTGGGCGCATAAAGCAGCGAGGCAAGCGCAAGGATAAAAAGACCAAAATACATGGGGTTGCGGCTTTGGCCATAAATACCTCCGGTTTGCAGTTTTGTATCCTCTTTTGCAGGCAATCCCATCTTGGTGAATCTGCCCATTTGCAATAGCGAAAGAATTAAAAAAGACATCGACACAAAACTTACGGCTACGGCTAGCCATTGCATCCAGGCAGTGCTGGGTATTGTCATTGGATATCTGCCCAAAGCTGCCGCAAGAAGTATTAGGATCGGGACAAATAAACTGGCTTTCCCAATAAGCTGCAATCCCTCGTGCATGGCTGCTTTGCCATATAATTCGCCTCCATGGAACTTTACCTGGAAAAGCACGCCGAAAAACACCACGCCGAGCAGGGCGTAAAGTGCCAAAATTATAATGGCCGGCAGTGAAAACATTTTAGATGAATTGCTTTTTGAGCAGCGCAACCCATTGGCTGATGCGCGATCCGCTTAAATCGGACTGAGTGGTATCATCGATGGCCAGACCCACAAATTGGTTTTCCTTAACGGCAAGAGATATGTCGAAGGTGTAATCCGAAATGGAAGTATAGCCCACGATGTCGGCACGATTGGCGAGTTTATGATGCAAAATGCCCATGCCGTTTACAAAACTATCGCCCCAGGTCTTTTGGTCGCCCACGCCAAAGAGGGCTATTTTTTTCCCGGCAAAGTCGATGTTTTCCAGTTGATGGGCAAAGTTCTCCCAGTCTTCCTGCATTTCGCCTAAACCCCAGGTGGAGGTGCCAAATATCAGATTTGTATATTTAGCAAAAACAGCCGTATCGGCATTTTCGATGTTGACGAGCTCTGCTTGTTCGGCACCAAATTCGGCCTGGATTTTAAGAGCAATGCTTTTGCAGTTACCCAGGGTAGAGCCGTAAAAAATTCCAATCTTATTCATTTGTTAAAATTTCGGTTTGCGAATAAAAAGAGACCAACAAGCCAGGGGCGATTTTGTTGTGGCAGATTAAGGATTCGTATCCGGCCAAAAAGCCAATTTTACATAAAGCCAGGCGATGCCTTCGTCCAAAACTGTCCTGAACCCACGGCTTGTTTTATACCAATCCTTTTCATCCACTCCTATTTGTGGGATGACAATGTTGCCTACTTCTATTTCCGGCTCGTAGGCCATTTCGAAAAGATAAAGGCTGCGCCGGGCATGGGGGCCTAAAGAAACCACATTTATTTTAACGATTTCAGGATGATGCGCACGCAAATAATTTCGGGTAACTAATGCCGAGTGGTAGGTTCGGTCAACCTGCACATCCTCAGATACGGCCACCACTGCCAGTTTTGTTGAATCAAAACCCAGATACAGCAAGGAATTGCCTATCAGCTCGGCGGACGATTTAATATTAGTAATGTAAAAGCCCTGGTCGTAAGTGGTTCCGGTAGCCACAATCAGCGAATAATTTTCCTTGTGAAAGCGATCAAGTATTTCGCGGTAAGCGTAATCAGGGATGTAGCCTTCTACCACCATTACCTTCGCCGCGAGGGTGTTTTCGGCCGACAGGAAGGATACCGCATTGCGAACGCCGATAATCCCCAATGCTACCATGAGTGCCACCACCAGCAGCCAGCCATAAATGCTTAAGCCATTGCGCTTACGTTTATTTAGCAATTTTACGCGCTTCATCTTCAATTTTTGTTTCCAAAGGATTTTAGTATTTTCGGATTTTTTTTTAAATACCCAAAAAGGGCAAAGTTACAGTTTATTATGAAGGCAGAAGATATTATCAAGGCACTCGACCTCGTTCCGCTGGAAGGCGAAGGAGGATACTACCGCGAAACCTACAAATCGCCCAATTTTTTTGAAACTACGGGTTTCCCTCAGGGGTATTCTGCGCCACACAGCCTGAGTACCTGCATTTATTATCTGATAACGCCCGAAAGTTTTTCGGCCATGCACCGCTTGCCCACCGATGAAATCTGGCATTTTTATTTGGGTGATAGGGTTGATCAATTGCAGATTTTGCCCGATGGCGACATCAAAATTATCAGGATGGGCCAGCATGTTTTGGGCGGCGAAGTGTCGCAGCTTGTTGCGCCAGCCAATGCCTGGCAGGGTACGCGACTTGCAGCAGGCGGCAGGTTTGCCCTCTTTGGCACCACCATGTCCCCCGGCTTCGAGTTTTCGGATTACCAGGCCGCCAGCAAAGAATTGTTGATGCAACAATATCCGGCGCACCAGGAAATCATCACAGGATTTTTTCATTAATGTAAAACACTATTTTTAAAATTATGAACTCCATTAACGAAAGCATATCATTAAAAGGTAAAACCGCAATTATTACCGGTGGAGCCGTCAATATCGGGCGAGCCATTACCCTAAAACTGGCTGAGGCCGGAGCCAATATTGCACTGATTTATCATCATAGCCACCAGGAAGTTTTGGCATTGTCGAAGTATTTTGAAAATACAGAAACGGACTTTTTGATGATACAAGCGGATTTGTCGAATGAGCAAGAAATCATCTCTGGGGTAAAAACAATCGCTGAACATTTTGGCAGGGTGGATGTTTTGGTGAACAATGCCGGTATTTTCGGTCTGTCGTTGCAGGAAGATTTGAAAAGTGAAGATTGGGATCAGGTTTTTGATTTAAATGTAAGAGGTCTGTTTTTGATGACACGCGAAGTGCTGAAGTTGATGAAAGCGAATAAAACAGAATCAAGAATTGTGAACGTGGCCAGCATCAACGGGCTGCATCCGGGCTTTGGCAAAACCGCCCATTACGATGCCTCCAAGGGTGCGGTGATTTCTTACACCCGTTCGCTGGCTGCCGAAGTGGCCAAATACAATATCCGCGTTAATGCAGTAGCTCCCGGCCTGGTGGATTCGGAAAACCTGAGACGCTTTGCCCCCGAGCTGGCCACAGAAGTTGAGCAAAGAACACCCCTGCAAAAAATTGCACAGCACAACGACATTGCCAATGCAGTGTTTTTCCTGGCCTGCGATTTATCATCCCACATTACCGGCGAAGTGTTGGTGGTGGATGGCGGATATTTGCAGAGCTGAGAAGAAAGAGATGGGTCGTGAGAGGTGAGTTATGAGAAGTATGGAATGTAGAGACGCACTGACGTGCGTCTGATGAGGTGAAGTTTTGGGTAGAGACGCAAGTTGCGCCTCTGGTGTGATGGGGAGTTTTTTTTAATAATGAATATCGAATCCTGAATATCGAATATTGAAATGGATTAGTGGAGTGATGGAGGGTAACCTGGCTGGTTTGCTTCCAAAACAGAATGATGACCCGATGAAAAGCTGCATTAGTTTAATAAATGAGAACCAGCCAGGTTTACAATCTTAAAAATATGAAAATGGAATAATGGGAGCGAATTTCCGCACATGCGGAAATTCGCTCAACAGAATAAATTTGTACAGACGCGCAATTTGCGCGTCTCTTCAATTTCCTTCGGGACAATTAACAATTAACCCTAACTTGTATGAATAAATCATATCACGACCTGCGCAGTGAATACCTGCACGCCGAACTCGACGAGAGCGATGTATCAAACAATCCCTTTGGGCAGTTTGGCCAATGGATGGACGAAGCCATCAAGGCCAAGGTGCTGCATCCCACCGCGATGATGCTGGCCACAGCCGGAAAAGACGGTCAGCCTTCGGCCAGGATTGTATTGCTGAAAAATGCTAATGAAAAAGGGTTTACTTTTTTTACCAACTACGATAGCCATAAGAGTTGTCAGATGGCCGAAAACCCCCAGGCGGTAATCAGTTTTTTTTGGATGGCGGTGGAGCGGCAAATCCGAATAGAAGGCAGGGTAGAAAAAGTTGGTCGCGATGAATCGGAAGAGTATTTCCACTCTCGCCCCTACGAAAGCAAGCTCAGCGCAATCGTTTCGCCACAGAGCAAAACTGTGCAAAGCCGCCACCAATTGGAAACAGCCAAACAAAAACTGAAGGATGAATATGCTGATCAGGAATTGGGATGCCCCGAAAACTGGGGAGGCTTTGTTTTGGTGCCGGACTATTTCGAGTTTTGGCAGGGTCGCGAGAGCCGCCTTCACGACCGCATTACCTACACGCGGACTAACACCGTCTGGGAAATCCGGCGGATAGCTCCCTGAGGGATTAATTTGTGTCTGGCTTTTAGTTAGTTATTTGAGTTATGAATTGCCTTGCCCTTTAGGGCGAGGGTTTAATAGCTAAGATGAAAATCCCTCTCGATTTCGCCACGCCACTGGCGTGGCGAAATCGAGAGGGATGTAAGGCCAAGCACATTTTCCCCGGGTTAAAACCCGGGGCAATTCAAAACATCGACTTTATGGACAGACACCAATTAGTGTCTGTCCATAAAGTCATAGATTTCTCCCGTCATCACTGCGCTACGCTTGTGATATTGGTCGAAATGACAGGGCGCAGGTTTTTATGTGGGAGGGTGAAAGTGGGCGCGAAGCGCCCACTTTCACCCTCCCCGCTTAAAGCACGGGGCTTTGTCATTTCGACTGGAAAAACGGAGCGAAGCAAGTTTTGAAAGGAGAAATCTCAAATTCAATCACTTTAAAGACAGGCACTGCTTACTCCGCTTTAGCCAGTGCATTTATTTCATTAACCAAACCATCAATTGCCGCATCATCGAAACCTTTTTCGCGGGCAGCTTCTTCCAGCGTGCCCCAAATCGGTTCGCCACAGGCAATACATTTTACCCCTTTTTGCGAAAGAAAACGCACCGAAAACGGATAAGCATTCACCAGGTCTTCGATATAAATATCTTTGGTAATGGCAGGCTTTGGCATGGATTGATATTTTTGGTGATAAAGTTGAACAAAGCGAAATCCTCGCCAAAGGCGGGATTAATTGTCAATCGTTATTTGTAATTGGTATCCCGCTAAGGGCAGTACAACGATAAATTACTATCAATTACAATAAATTTCGGCGAAGCCAAATTACGCGAAGCAAAATACGCCTGTAAGGCAAATGACTATTTTCTTTGGGAAATCACTTCCCCTTTTTCAACTGTATCCGTTGCTTGCGTTTGCGTTTATATTTGCGTATGCGCATTACTACATCGTAGGTGATGCGCGCGATATTGATTACCAGGGTGGGATTGCTCATGGCTGAGTTTACCAGTTCATTTTTGAAATTGGCCGTGTTGAGCTCAATCTTCATTTCATCCAGATGCTTACCGATCTGTTGCTCTTTGAGCCTTATTTCGGAGCGGAGCAGTAATTTGCGATAACGCAGGTCTTCAAGATTATTAATACTTTTCATCGTTCACTTTTTTGATTTAGTATCTATATCAAGCGTATCCTCCTGCTCGAAAAGTACATCGGTGAAGCCTTTCAGCATCGAGTTAAGAAATAGCTTTTTCCCCTTTTTATATACAATAAAACCGATGATGAGATAGAAAAATGAAGCAATAAAATAGCCCAAAAGCTTGTTGCCGGTAACGTAATAAAACCATTCGACAAAGCCTAAAGAGGCAAAAAGAAGAACGAAAAGTAGTAAACACACTACAATGATTGATACAAAAAATTTGGATAGTAGTTTCGACACCCGTTCAAAAACGATCAGGGCATACAGCTCCGTTTTCAGATCCACATAATCCTTTACATCTTCTATGATGCTGTGCATGTTTTTATTCACATTTTCCTTATTCATATCGGCAGGCTTAAAATGAAAAAGGAATTGCCCTAAGCGATGAGGACAATTCCAATTTTTACAATTTTGTTAACGCATTCTTAGGCTTCTTTTTTATGAACCCTTTCTTTGACATCGGTAACTTTTTCTTTTACGTCTGCCAGTTTTTCTTTCATCTCGCTCATTGTTTCGTTTACATAATCTTTGAGATCATCAAAACGATCATCGAGATCTTCTTTGAGGTCTTCGGCTCTTTTGGAGAGCTTGTCGCGTGTAACTTCCCCTTTGTCAGGGGCATACAGGATACCTATTGCAGCACCTATTGCAGCACCGCTCAGTAATCCGATTATAAAATTTCCTGTTGAATTTGCCATTATGCTTTGTTTTTTAAAAGTTAGAATCACAAATGTATTAAAAACTGCTCACACTACCAACTTTAAAAGGTGTTAAATATTTTTAGTGAGCCGCTGAACTACCTTAAATTGACTTAAAAATTCCTTGGCAATAACCCTTAAAATGGTGTAGGAAGGGATGGCCAGGATCATTCCCGGTATTCCGGCCATGCTTCCTGCGATGAGTATCACCAAAAATATTTCGACCGGATGTGCTTTTACGCTGTTGGAATAAATCAGCGGCTGAAGCACGATATTGTCGATTAGGTTGGCTCCGGCAAATACGCCCAACACAATAAATATTAAGGGAAGCACCTCGCTTAACATGCCCGCACTTAGTGCAGAAAAAACCGCCAGCAACATGCCTACTGTAGCTCCAATCACAGGACCCAAGTATGGAATGATATTCATCATCCCACCGAAGAAACCAATGAGCAGCGCATTTTGTACGCCAAATATCGAAAGCCCGGTGCTGAGCAAGGTTACCATTGTGGTAAGCTCGATAAGCAGTCCAATAAAATAGCGGCTCAACAAATATTTGGTTTGCAGCAATACGTTGTTTACTTCGTGATGATAATTGGCTGGGGTAAGGCTATCCACCAGTTCTTCGAGTAGATAAGCATCTTTCATAAAAAAGAATGTGAGAAACAAGATGGAGAAGGTGGCGATAAAAATGGAACCGGTAACGCCTACAATCGAGCTTACGGTTTTGGAAAAAGAAGCCAGATTCAGGATTTCGGTCAACTGATCGGCCACTATTTGCCGGATGGTTTCATCGGGAGCCAGCATTTTGTATTTCTTGAGGAAGAATTCCAGATCGTAGAGTGGCTCCTGCACGCTGTTGCCCAGGCCGGCAAAATCAATTTCGGAAATAATGGCGGCCTGTGAGGCAATGAGCGGAACAAAAATGCCCAGAAAAGTAATGATGATCAGCAGCATGACAAACAAGGCCAGGAAGGCACTGAGCGCATTGGGGAAATGAAAATTGCCAAGACGCAAGCGGTTGAAACGGCGTACCAGCGGGCGGCCAATCAACGAGAGAATGATGGAGATAAAAAGGTAGGTAACGATATCCGAAAAACGATAAATCAGGTAAATGGCCAGGGCTGCCACCAATACTCCACCGATTATTTTCAAAACTCTGTTCATCTGCTATGGGATTGAGATAAGGAAATTGAGCAGACAAATATAATCGAAAATCATAGTTTAAACAGCGGCTAAAAAAATATTTTTTATTTTTTTCTTTTAAATGATAATGCTTTGAGTATCCATCGCGGCAAAGGCTTGTCAGGGTTACGTTTGCTCAGGTTTAGCGAAATATTCAGTTTCTCGAAGATGGGTATTTTGTGGGTTTCCACAAATTCGATGGGAATATCATCGGGGTCGGAGATATAGCCAAAATGGCCTGCGGCATCGCCCATGTCGAAGGCATTGCCGCCTTCTATTTCGCTGGCACTGTCAACGGTGAAGGGGAAGCCGGCGTTTTTGCATTTTTCTTTCAGCGCATCAAAGCCGGTAATGTCGAAGCACAAATGGATGAATCCCGGATCACCCCAAATCCTGTTTTCGTAAATAGTGTCGGGCGTGCGTGTAGTAGCCTGGATTAGCTCGATTTGCGTGGGGCCGAAGAATGGAGCAAAGGCTCCTTTGCGTGCTTGCGAATGGGCAAGAAGTACCCGCCTAAAACTTCCTGTGCCACCGGGCACTACTTTCAAATCGTCAAAGATGCCGGCTTTGTCGTACACCACCTTGTCGTATTCCAACAAATCGCGGTAAACCTTAAGCGAGGCATCGATATCCGAAACCCCGATCAGGGCACCATAAACGCCGCCATTCGCAGTTTTTCCTTTATGGAATTTTTCGGGCTCCTCCACAAACTGAAAAATATTATCATAGGGGTCTTTAACAAAAAAGTGCCGGAGGCCGTTAGGTGCCTTGGCGATGCTTCCCATCTGCTTCACCCCTTTGTGCAGCATCTCATCGTACGACTTTTGTATTTCGGGTGTTTTTACTTTGCAAATATTAATACCTATGTCGCCTAACTGTAAGTGGCTATGAGCTTTTTGCGGTGTTTTGCCGGTGTGTTGCCATATTTCAAAGCCGCCGCCGCCCACCATGTTCAAAGCCAGGATGGCATGACGTTCGCGCGGCTCGCCATCGGTATAGTGCAGCATGTATTCGGCCACAGCCTTCTCATCGAAGATTTCGATGTCCATCCCAAAATTTTTCTTGTACCAATTGAAGCCGGCATACACATCCTCTACCCCAATGCCAATTTGTTGTATCCCAATGATATTAATTCCCATTTTAAATAAATGCTAAGTTGGTTTGATTGATTCTGCAATTTTATAAAATAACGCTGGAAAATAACGCTTAATGTAAACTAATAATATTTCTTTTTTCCCGATATAAACTTCCCGCTTGCCTTTAGCAACAGCTTTCAAATACTTGCGGGCACATCGCTCGGCGGGCATTCCCTGTTGCTGCCCATCATCGCTTTTTTGGTAGTTTTGGCCATCAGCAAGTATGGCATGATACGAAATGGGCGTGCGAATTCGTCCGGGGCAAATCAGGCTAACAAAAATCCCGTTATTGCGCTCCTCGATGCCGAGGCTTTCAAAAAAGCCGTGCAGGGCATGTTTGGCGGCAGCGTAGGCCGAGCGCAGGGGGAAACCAAATTTTCCGGTGATGCTGCTGGTAACGGCAATGTGTCCTCCACCGACTTGTTTCATTTTTTGAGCCACTGCTTTGGCAATTATTACATTACTAAAATAATCCAGATCCATCAGCAGGCGGTCTACTGCAATATTCGTTTCCAGAGCTAAGCCCCGCTGGCTTTTTCCGGCATTAAGTATCACCACATCAATTTTGCCGTAACAAGCGATGGCTTTTGGAGTGAGTGCTTCCACCTGCTTTTGATCCGAAAGATCGCAGGGTAGCACTTCGCACTTCGCCCCATTTTTACGGCACATCAGCGCTGCTTCCTCCAGTTTTTGCGCATTAGAGGAGGTGAGGATCAAACGTGCCCCATAAGTGCTCAGTAGCTGGGCAAGTGCCAGGCCAATCCCCGACGATGCTCCTGTAATCCATACTATTTTATTAAGATAAAAACGCATCTTCATTTTTCGTGGCGGCGAAATTAACAAAATACAGCTTAGCAAGTTGCAAGATAAAAATTCTGCCTGGGGATATTTTTTATCAGGCTTAGCAAAAAACTGGTCGCAAGCCAAATAATAATACTATGTTTGTTAGCTCTTTGGCTAACCTTAGGAATAAGCTATGACCTCACAACCCGGGCAAATACAGACACTCTACGAAATGGCACTCGCGATTAACGATGGCAATACCCATGAAGCCATTGCTGCCAACGCCATTTATCTTTATCTGCAACATTTACATGGCAAGGCGGGGGCAATTCTGCGTTGCCACCAATCACCCAACCGATGCTGGTATCAGCTGGTCGAAGTTAAATGGCCCGGTGCACAGCACGAAACGTTTTTCAATAATGCCCTTTCCAGCCTTCCTCTTTCGCCCGAAAAATGTGAATTGGGTAAGCATAAGCAGCTTCCACAGTGTATCGAAGATGGCGAGCGGCGGATTTATTTTTTCGATCTTCCCGATTTCGGAGTCTTGATTTTCTTTAAAACAGGTCAGGCTCTTAGTGCTGATTTCATAGCTCTGCTTGCCAGGCTCAATGCCACGCTGTCCGGCCTCTTGCAAAAACACCCTTATGGCGAAACGGTGCGTCAACAAAGAAGCGCGACCTTGCTAAACTCGCTGGTGCATAGCATCCCCGATCTTATCTGGCTCAAAGATGCTGATGGCGTTTATTTAGCTTGCAACCCTCAGTTCGAGAATTTTTTTGGAGCAAGTGAAGCACAGATTGTGGGTAAAACTGACTACGATTTTGTAAGCACTGTCCAGGCTGATTTTTTTAGGCAGCACGATAAAATGGCTATGCAGGCGGGGCAATCCACTACTAACGAAGAAGAAGTGCGATTTGTAAGCGATGGCCATAAGGCCTTGCTCGAAACCATAAAAACTCCTATTAAAGATGCCGATGGGGAAGTAATTGGCGTTTTGGGTATCGCCCGCGATATTACCGGGCGCAAACGTTCGGAGATGGCACTCAAGGAAAGCAAAGAACGTTTCGAGGAGATGGCTAACCTTTTGCCTCAGCCTATTTGGGAGGTGGATAAAAACGGGAAATTTACCTACACCAACAAAGCTGGCTTTGAAATTTTTGGTTACCAGCCCCAAGAATTGAATCGTGGCATTAATTTTATCGAGCTTATTGCACCCGAAGACCGGCAACGAATCAAGGAAAAGTTTGAATTGTTGAAGGAGGGTATCGAAAACGAAGATTTTGAATACAAATGCCTGAAAAAAAACGGCGAATCTTTTCCGGTGCTCATTTACTCAGCTCCGATAAAGCTTAATGGCGATTTTTTTGGACTGCGCGGTTTGGCTCTCGACATTTCTCCACTAAAGGATGCGCAGAAAAATTTAAGCTACTTTTCGGCTCTGCAGGATGTGCTCATCAGTATTTCTACCCAATACATCAATGTACCCACCGAAATGATGCCCGATGCCATTAGCGCAGCATTGCAGGAAATTGGCGAATTTGTTTTCGCTGACCGCGCCTATATTTTTGATTATGATTTTGATAAAGGATTTACCAACAATACTTACGAATGGTGCAGAGCCGGCATCGAACCCCAAATCGACAACTTGCAGGAGGTGCCCCTGGAAATGATTCCACAATGGACTGATAACCATATCAAGGGTAAACCCATTTATGTGCCTGATGTGATGGCCTTGCCCGAAGGCGACGGTGTGCGTGAAGTATTGGAACCCCAGCAGGTGCAAAGCCTGATAGCAATCCCCATGATGCACGAAAAGAAATGTATGGGTTTTATTGGTTTTGATTCGGTAATGGAAAAACACCAGTATTCTGAAAAAGAGAAAAAAATTCTTGAGGTTTTTGCTCAGGTAGTTGTTAACTTGCAATTGCGCACTTCTGCCATGAGGGAGCTGAAAGAAGCCAAAGAAAAAGCAGAGATTGCCGAAAAAGCACAGTTCAACTTCTTGTCAACCATGAGCCACGAAATACGTACACCGCTTAATGCGGTGGTAGGACTGTCGAATATCCTGCTGATGGAAAAACCCGAGCCACGGCAGTTGAAAAACCTAAATGCCCTAAAGTTTTCAGCGCAAAATCTGCTCAACATCATCAATAATATTCTCGATTTTAATAAGATGGTGAGCGGCAATATCACCCTGGAGCAAATCGATTTTAGCATCCGCGAATTGATACAAAGTTTGCATTTTTCGCTCAATGGTGTTGCCCAGGACAAAAATATAAGTCTTGGCTACACCATCGATGAAAAGATACCTGAAGTGATTGTGGGCGATAGTACCCGCTTTATGCAAATCATCAACAATCTGGTTAGCAATGCCCTTAAATTTACCAAAAAAGGAGGCGTGGATATCATTATTTCCGAAATAAAAAATAATGGAAAAATCACCCGGCTTAGGGTTTCGATTAAAGATACAGGTATAGGAATCCCCATCGATAAGCGCGAAGATATTTTCGAGGAGTTCAAGCAGTCGTCATCAGCTATTAACCGCGAATACGGGGGTACCGGACTAGGACTTCCGATCGTAAAAAAATTGCTTGCCGCCATGGACACCGAAATTGTAGTAGAAAGCATCGAAGGCGGGGGATCGGAGTTCTGGTTTGAAATCGATTTTTTGATTGGCGACTCCAAAAACAAAAAAACCGACAAGGCCGAAAAAGTAGTTTTCGATGACTCGCTTAAAGGCCTTAAAATATTATTGGTCGAGGATAATAAGATCAACCAGATGGTTACCCGCAAATTTCTCGATGAATGGCAATGCAATACGCGGATTGCCGAAAATGGCCAAGAGGCCATCGATATGCTGATAAAGAATCCATACGATTTAATATTGATGGATTTGCAAATGCCGGTGATGGACGGATACACCGCCACCCGCCACATAAGGCTGTTGAAGGATGAATCGCAAAGCCGCATCCCCATCATCGCCCTTTCGGCATCGGCACTGGGCGAAATCGAAACCCGCGCCCGCAACTTTGGCATGAACGATTTTGTTACCAAACCCTTCGAACCTGCCGTATTATTTTCGGCCATCCGCAAGCAAAGCCAAAGGTAAAATCAGAATGCTTTTTGGTGTTTTAATCGAAAGCTGATAGCCTGAAATATCACCGCTTAATTTTATCCCGGTAATCAGCTTCAAGCCGAAGGTCTGCGACAGCATAGATGTTCAAGTTACTCATACAAACAAAAACTTATTCTGTGTTTAAATTCAAACTTTTTTCATTATTAATCAGTTTTTTATATTTTTGCTGCCCTTAAAAAAAAGCGTGTATTACAAACGAAATAATAATTAATATTTACTAACTAAAGATGAAAGTATATCAAACTGATGAAATCCGGAACATTGCTCTCGTTGGAGGAGCAAAATCGGGTAAGACCACCCTTTCGGAGTGTATGATCTTCGAAGGAGGACTGATTAACAGAAGAGGTTCTGTGGATGACAAAAATACAGTATCCGACTACCGTGAAATAGAACACGAACGTCAGAACTCAGTATCTTCAACAGTGCTGTTTGCCGAATATCAGGGAAAGAAAATTAATATTATCGATACCCCCGGCTTCGACGATTTCGTTGGAGAGGTAATTTCAGCACTTAAAGTAGCCGATACCGGAGTAATGGTTATCAATGCCCAGAACGGTGTTGAGGTGGGTGCCGAAATTAGTTGGAGATATACTTCGCAAGTGAATACACCGGTGATTTTTGCTATCAATCATCTGGAACACGAAAAATCTAATTTCAACGAAACCCTGCGGCAACTCAATGCCCAGTTTGGAAGCAACGTTACCGTTTGTCAATATCCCGTAAATGTGGGCATCGGCTTCAATCAGGTTATCGATCTGATCAAGATGAAGATGTACAAGTATGGCGAAGATGGCGGTGCTCCCGAGGAACTCGACATCCCTGATTCGGAAAAAGACAAAGCCGAGGAGCTGCAGGCCGAGCTTATCGAAAAAGCTGCCGAAAGCAACGAAGACCTCATGGAGGTTTTCTTCGAGAATGGCACCCTTACCGAAGCCGAAATGATTGGTGGCATTAAACAAGGCCTCGTGAAACGCGGAATGTTTCCGGTTTTCTGTATCAATGCCAAGCACAATATGGGCGTTGCCCGACTGATGGAATTTATCTGCAACTCGGTACCTGCGCCCAACGAGATGCCCCCGGTAAAAACCACTACCGGAAAAGAACTGGCCTGTGATACAAGCAAAGATGTTTCGCTGTTTGTATTTAAAACTGTGATCGAATCCCACCTCGGCGAAGTTTCAATCTTCAAGGTTTACAACGGTGCTATTACCGAAGGTACCGACCTGGTAAACTCTAACAACGGAACCAAGGAGCGCCTCTCGCAGTTGTTTGTTATGGCCGGTAAGAAAACCCGCGAAAAGCTGCCCAAGATTATGGCCGGCGATATTGGTTCAACCATTAAATTAAAAAATACAGCCACCAACGAAACACTCAACCTCCCCAAAAATGAGGATGATGTTATTGAGCCTATCGTTTTCCCGTCACCCAAAATTACCATGGCCGTAAAAGCCCTTAGCAGTGCCGATGACGAAAAACTGGGTGCTGCCCTGCACCAAATGCACAAGGTGGATAAAACCTTCCGCATCAGCTATTCGAAAGAGTTGCGCCAGATGATTGCCGGTGGCATGGGCGAACTACACCTGAACCTGGTAAAATGGATGGTTGAAAACCTGGAAAAAGTGCCTTTGGAATACATCACCCCCAAAATTCCTTATCGCGAAACTATTACTAAGAGTGCCAAGGCTACTTACCGCCATAAAAAACAATCAGGCGGTGCCGGTCAGTTTGGAGAGGTACACATGATGATAGAGCCTTACAGCGAAGGCATGGAATACACCAAGGAATTTCCGATTCGTGGTACCGAGGAGGTAAAACTGGAATGGGGTGGCAAGTTGATTATGAACAACTGTATTGTTGGTGGTGCTATTGATGCACGCTTTTTGCCCGCCATCCTCAAAGGATTGATGGAGAAAATTGAAAACGGCCCCTTAACCGGTTCTTACGCCCGCGATATTGTGGTTTATGTATATGATGGTAAAATGCACGCAGTTGATTCAAACGAGCTTTCCTTTAAGTTGGCGGCACGCCATGCTTTCCGCGAAGCCTTTAAAAATGCCGGCCCAAAAATTATGGAGCCTATCTATGATGTGGAAGTAATTGTGCCCGAAGAGAAAATGGGTGATGTGATGACCGATCTGCAAGGCCGCCGTGCCATTATTATGGGTATGGATGCCGATGGCCATTATCAGAAGATAAAAGCCCGCGTTCCTCTGGCCGAGATGAACCGCTACTCAACAGCTCTTAGCTCGATAACCAGCGGACGTGCGATGTATTCGCTCAAATATGCCGAATATGCTCCTGTTCCCGGTGATGTACAAATTCAACTTCTCAAAGAATACGAAGAGCAGCTCGCCGAAGAAGAATAGACTTACATTATATTTTTATGATAGAAAAACCCGGTTTTCCAACCGGGTTTTTTTGTTGTTGGCTTATAAAAATCGGAGTATTAATCCTGATTTTACTCCACCACCAGCTTACCCGATTCGTTTAGTCCCTGGCTGTTGTACAATTTGTAAATGTAGGTGCCTGGGCTTAGTGCCGTGATATCGAGTATTTTTTTGTTTTCCGTCAGGTGGCATTGCAATACAATTTTTCCATCGATGGTTCGCAGAGCAAATTCTGCATCTGTATAGGCAGGACTATAGTCGATGGTAAGCTGATGGTGTGCCGGATTGGGATACACCAGTGCCTCGCTGCTGCTAAGCGTAATATCCTTGTCGCTAATGCTGGTAATTACGCCATCGGGATTGGTGCGAATAAACACGGGCTGATTAATGTTGGGTGGCACCGTTGGAATACGCGTGAAATTAGCTAAAATTACAATATCGCCGTTGGGAGCGCAACGCACCGCGTAGGCATCATATTTACCCATATCGCTCCCGATGTATCGCTGCCATATAGGTTCCAGATTATCATCGAGCTTAAACAAAAGTATTTGGCTGGGCTGATCCTGAGGAAGAATTAAGTTTTGAAGATTGTTTGTGCCACACAGCACTAGACTGCCATCAGGGCAATGGTCTATCGACCTATGATAGGCGACACCGGAGGGATAAATATCATTGTGTATAAATTCGTGAATTATCTCACCACCGGCCGTCATTTCGAACATTGCCATGCGAAAACACTGATAAGGATAAGAATCATAAAACGTTTGGGCGAAATAAAACGAATCATCATCCTCATGCAAAGCCGAAACATACACTGGTCCATCATAAGGAAGCTCGCATATCGACTCCACATTTAGTTCCTGATCATAGCAGTATAAAAAACTGCCACTTGCCTCAATTACAAGTTCAAATACATAATAACCCAGATTATCGGGTCGGTACAGAAAATCGAAGGGACGGTGATTATACATGGTCGCCGAGTCTTCCATTAATTTTATTACTTCGCCATATTTTGTGAGGCGGACAAAAAAAGGCCGTATTATACCGTTTGTTTTGGCGTTGCTCAAAAAGCCTTCGATAAGGCCATTATGATAAACAAACTTACCCATGGGAATCAGGTAATCACAATTCCCTAATTCGAGGCCGATGTGATAAGTATCAATAGTGTTGAGTTGTAAATCCAACTTGCGCATTACTATTATTGTATTCTCCTTTTCAGCAACACGCTGACCGGTACTAATGACATACACGGTATCTTCAACCTGAAAGAGGTTTAGTGCGGTTTCAGACGAAATGCTTGTATCAGCCAGGGTAATTCTTTGCAAAATTTCGCCTTGCGGGCTTAGCTCATGAATATCGGTTACGCTTGATTGCGCTGCTGCATCAGCAGTGTTAACCAAGTATAATACATTATTATCAGGTTTTATCAAAATATCATAAGGCATATTCAATCCAAAGCTTCCCTCGCCTTGTACGATGTATGAGTTTTGCGCAAACGAATAAAAAGAAGAAATTAAAAATAAAATTGTAATAACTTTTTTCATAATAAGAATTCTTTAAATAAAAATTGAGGAGCTTCCTGTGAAGCTCCTCATGGTATATATTTAATTAACGCGGAATACCATAAGTAATATCGCATGCATGAAAAGTATAACTTGTCAAAGGATAAGGAATTACATCGATAACAAAAAACTGCTTCCTTTGCGGCCATAGATCTTTTATTATGTATCCGATGCCATCTTTCGACGCATAGTAGGCTATTTGTTCAGGCGACATGCAATAATACCACAAGTCATACCAATTAGAGCTTGTGGCTGAAAACAAACGTGAAGGGTTAAGAATTGGATCATTAAATGGGAATAATGAGTCAGGATATTGGGGAGGGAATACGTAAAAGCTTTCCAAATCCGTCCAGTACCCTTCGCTTGTAACATAATTAAGTAAACCATCCAAGATATCAGAGGCATCCATGCCTACATACAATCCTGAATCAGCTCCGCACATACCATAATCAAGCCCCCAGTACCAGTATCCAGCCGTGTCCATGGTAGATTTTAAACTTAGCGGGTTATAAATGGCCTTAGCCGCAAACACCGTAAGTTCTCCGGCTGGGTAAGCATAGACATCGATAGCAAAAATGGAGGAGTTTACCGGTTTTTGCTCCATCACTCCTGATTCGAGCAAATCATAAACATCGGCCAACTGTGCGATTGTAAAACCAAGTTCTGCATTGCAATTTACGATGGTTTCGATTGTATCTGACAAAGGTCTGGTACACTTATTTGCGGTGTTACCATAGCTGTAGTTCAGCAATGCTTCAACATACCATACTGAACTATCAGCATCATAGATTGTAGCATCTTTAAGGTGATTTTCTAATTTTTGTTTAAAGTTAAGAATTAATGATTCCGTGTTGTTTTGGCTCTCAGGCATGATAGTTTTATCATTAAGCTGCTCTTTTTTGCAAGCCGTTGTGAAAATAAAAATGATTGCGATAATGAATATTAGATTTTTCATATTAAATTCGTTTTGATTAAATATTAATTTTTTTTTAATGAGATAAGATAAAATAATAATTTCGGGTTTAAGCGATGAAGCCAATTAAGGAGGGAAGACTTTTTGGGCGTGAATAGTATGATATGCTTTAAAAAATGTGAGTTTTCCCGGATTGGGTTGATTCTTTCTGAAATGAATTGTATGTACAGTACGATCGTGTAGTGTAGTGTAGTGTAGTGTAGTGTAGTGTAGTGTAGTGTAGTGTAGTGTAGTGTAGTGTAGTGTACTAGTATATTTATCAGCTCACTGGTGGTAAGTATTCGCACTGAAGCAAACAATCCCCGGCCAATCCCCGAGCGTTTCGCCGGAGTGTAATTTCCTTGGTATGTGGTGCAGCCGGTCATCAGGTTTTAGTATTGTTGCCTGGCAAATGTAAAAAAAGAAAGCTAAACTGCAAAGTTTTTAACTTATGCAGGCTTTTGCAAAAACATGTCATTGGTAGTATGAGGATTGCCCTGGAAGGCCAAACCGACCCATCAAAGGCAAAGCAATGTAAGGATTTTTTGTCGGGTTTGGAGATAGAATTCGATTATGGAGGAAACAAATTTTTTTTACCTTTGTTATTTAATAAATAATATTATCAAATGACAACAATAAAAGAATCGACTATCAAAGAAAAATCAACCGGGCATTATCAATCTTTAATAAGCATTCTTGGTCGGAAATATATTAACACAAGTATTGAAAGCCCTTTTGATTTCATCAGTATTGCCACAAAGGGAATAGATGCTCAGGTGATTGCAAATTTCAGAACGCATTTTAATATTCCAAGAGATAAAACCGCAGAAATGTTAAATGTTTCTGCTCCTACCATTTATCGGTGGATAAGAGAAAAGAAAAAACTCGAAAGAAATTACTCTGTTCAACTTTTTGAATTGACCGACTTGTTCCTGTATGGTAATGAAGTATTTGAAAATAATGAGGACTTTTTCAAGTGGCTAAGATTACCGAATACTGCTTTTGGCGGACTTGAGCCACAGGAATTATTAGATATTCCCGGTGGAATATCCAAGGTCCGGGATCTTTTAGGCAGAATCGAATATGGCGTTTATAGTTAGTATTCATGATTATTTATCGAATTACAAAACGAAAGCGGGCATCGGATATTGACGGAACAGGTGCAGCTTTGTACCCCGGCAGGTGGAATAAAAAAGGCAGCCCGGTATTATATGCCGGGGAAACCCGGGAAATCGCTCTTTTGGAAACTATTGTTCATACCCCACCCATGTTTTTACCAGATCTCGATTTATTGATAATTGAAATACCAGATGATTCTATTACTGAAATAAAAGAATCTGACCTGCCTTCCAACTGGTTTAGATACCCCGCTCCATCCATATTAGCAGAAATTGGAGAAGAATGGCGTGCAAAAGGTCATACCATAGCACTTAAAGTCCCCAGTGCTATCATATCTACTTCCTCCAATTTTATTCTAAATTGCCATCACAAGGATTATCATAAAGTGAAAATACGGGATCATCAACCATTTCGATTTGACCTACGGCTGGCTAAGTAGTGCTTGTCTTTAAAGTAACAGTTAGAAAAATATACGATTTGAGATTTAAGATGTATGTGATATTCAGCACAATCTAAAATCTCCGATCGTCCCGAAAAGTCTAAAATTTTTAATTTTTGTTTCTTTTCGAGGATGCTCGAGCGTAGCTCGGCATTAATCTTCAATCTTAAATCAAAAAACATTGACTTTATGGACAGACACTAAGTAGTGCTTGTCTTTAAAGTAACATTTAGAAAGATATACGATTTGAGATGTTGGTGATATTCAGCACAATCTAAAATCTCCGATCGTTAATCTTAAATCTTAAATCAAAAAATTATAACTCCTTTACTGCAATGTGGGCTAAATCATTTGTAAATGGAGATAATTTTATGGGGTAACCATAAAGCGATAGCGTGTGCTTTACATAAATGCTAACTATAGTCTGTTGCTGCAATTGAATACTAAAGATAGTTTTGCATACTTTAATTAGCAATGATGGAAAAGAAAGAAATTCTAATAAAATTTGGTGAAAGGATTCGAATATTAAGGAAGCAAAAAGGTTTTTCTCAAGAAGAATTATCCTTTCGTGCAGATTTACACCGTACCTATATTGGTATGATTGAAAGGGCAGAAAAGAACATTACGCTCATAAACATCGAGAAAATTGCTAATAGTTTAGAAATTTGTTTATCGGATTTATTCAAAATTGAAAATGGGGAGTAGTGCAAATAGATTAAGGAAAAAGTGGCAAGATTACAGCGGGAGAAATGCAATCCAGGCTGAAAAAAGCTTTTATAAAACATTTCAAAAACTGTTTGAGGATAGTGAGTATTGTATCCGGCGAAATCCGGATGATTTCAATAAAATTTATGTTGACTTTCCACTTAGCAAAAGGGATTTAAGTGAGATTTATAATCCTGAAGTTGAGATTACAAGGCATGGCGTTTTTATTGATTACGCAATTACTAATAATGAAACCAGTAAAACAATTTATGTTGAAGTCAAAAGACAAGATGGGTGGGTTGAAGGTAAAGCACGTGCTGCGGGAAGAGGGAACGCCCATGAAAGGTCTTGCAAGTTTTTTACGCCGGGGCTTTTAAAGATTTTGAGAGCATCAGGTAAATTGGGAGAAGATGTACTTCCGTTTTGGACGGTTTTTCAAGGCGACATAACAAGAGATCCATGTAGAGTAAGAGAAATTACTTGTTGGTATGATGATTTTGTTGCTCATTTTTTCTTTTGGCGTAATACAGAAAATCCGAAGCAATTAATTGAACATTTTATACAGAAGATAAAGCCACTTTTAGATTGATTTCTTCTTCGTACTCTTCCCTCACATCGAGCCCCCAAACATCCCATCGTTCAGGCTTATGCCTTGCAAAAAGCTCAATTCTTTCCTGAGTTGGAAACATCTTTTCGATGTTGTGTAAAATCTCGATAGGTTTTTGACTGTGCTCACGTCTTGGTGCTTTAAGCAATTGTTTTATGTTTCTAGCTCCTCTGGGTCTTGGAATCCTACCACGCTTAAATACCAAACATAGTTCGCAATATGATAAAGTATATTGGCCGGGATTGTGATTCATTTTATCCCAAACAAAAGCTACCGTTTTATACTCAAAACCCCACGCCCGTCCTAATTCGATTCCTTGTGCAAGATGTGGATTTGTAACCCACATAAACAAAAGACTATCATCCCGTGCGATTTCTTGAATTGGGATTCGCATCATTTCTTTTGTTTTTAATGTTGGGTACTTAAAGTTTGCAGCACTGATAAAAATGTTGTTGTTCCAATTCAAATTAACATCTTTTCGGCCACTTTTATCAAATTGCATCTTACCGCCATAATCCCAAGGTGGATCCGCGTAAATGATGTCATATTTATTTTCGGGTAAGTCAGGGTATAAACTGGGTATGTCACTCCTTTTGGTTCTTCTTTTTTGCTCAGCATCGTATATTCTATAGCCCGATACAATTTTGTTTTGCCCGTTCTTAGGTGTTAAAATGTTTCCAAACAAATCCATCTGTTCCATAGTCAATACTTCTATTTGCTAATTATAGTATGCAAATGTAATAACAATATTTGAGGCGACAAAATTAAATGGATAAAATTTTTTTGTTTTTAAATTTGCTAAGTCTTCAGGCTTTGGCATAAACCCTCCAACCAGTTTTTTTAACATCACTCCCAATACCCCCGCCCTACCGGATATCTCCCCACGCGATTATCGGCCCATTCGGTGTTTTCGTAGATATAGCCCAACTGTGCCCGGTGATTTTTGGCGAGCTTAGGATCGGCTTTTACCGCTGCCTCAAACTGTTTTTTGAATTCGGGATGCGTGTCCAGATACTTTTGGGCATTTTCTTCAAAGCCATAGGATGAGTAATATTCGCGACTTTCAAGGCAGGGGTCGAAGAAGTTCCAGCGGAAAAATGAATCGGGTGCCTCCGGTTCCAGCACTTCCAAAAGGTATTGATTGGCAGCCTGATTGACCGGGATAAGATAATCGCCGGCATAAAATTGTACAGGCTCCATTATGGTTTCTATCTTAAAGTCCTGATGATAGCGATGCCAGTTGTAATTGCGCTCCCAGCTTTTTACATCCGAAATTAAATAGCGCTCTACCTCAAAGGTCGTATCTTTTTCAAGCCTTTGCATTTTTACTTTATTCAGTTCCAGCCTTTCTGCCACCGCTTCCCATGCCGAGGGTAGAAGGTAAAAATCAGGTGCTGCAATGGTGATTCTGGCAAAGTGATGATCATAATAAGGAACGACTGTATCGTAGGGTTTTTCGCGATTGTAGCTAAATCGTTGGAGACCTGTAACCGGGCTAATACCTGTTTCGCCTTCGTAGCCTTTGAATTCGATATTATGCGATTGCGTGGTGTCGAGTGTCCAGGCAAGCACAAAAGACTTTCTGTTGCTTACCAGGCTATCTGCCTGATTGCGCAGTCGGATTATTTTGGAAGCATTGGAATTGGTAAAGCCCGTTAGCGCATTCAAAAAATGATAGACCGAGCGAACCCGGTCGGGGAAGTCTTTGTAAATATGATTCTCGGTCATAAAGCCCAGGGTATTAAAAAGGCCGGTATAGCCTGTCGAAAAACGGGGTTCCTGCGCATCGAGGGCTATGCCATCTTTGGGCGATTCGTTAAGGTAACTTACGTAAGGGATAAGCGGGTAGGCCGTTTCGGCCATGTAATTGTACAAATAGGGGATAAGCTCCCGGCGATGAAAATCCGCCAGCGGCTGTGGCAGCGCATCGGGCTGGTAAGCGATAAGTGTGATTACATAATGATGGTCGGAACCGTTGGTGGTGTGGGTATCCAAAAAGGTGTCCGGATTCCAGGTTCTGAAAATCTCGGTAAAGGCTCTGGCATTTTTGCTATCCAATTTCACAAAGTCGCGATTCAAATCAAGATTCTTAGCGTTTCCGCGATAGCCACATTCCGCAGGCGTTGTTTGCCCGGTGCGGTGAAATGCGCTACGATTAAGGCAGCCGCCCACATTGTAAACCGGGATAATGCAAATCACGCAACTGTCGAGCAGGCTGCTCATACCCTGGTGATTGCGCAGCACATCATCGGCAAACCAGATGCTGGCATCGATACCCTCAGGCTCGCCAGGATGGATACCATTATTAATAAGGACAATACTTTTGCCCGATTCGCGAATCGTGGCCGGATCAAAATCCTGATCTTTCGATATCACAAAGAGATGCAGCGGCTTGCCGGCATCCGTTACGCCATAACTCAGCAAACGCGCCTCGGGATAATGATCGGCCAGTTTTTGATAATGATCGATGGCCTCGTAATAAGTTACGGTTTGGTTGTCGTCGAATTTTAAATCAACCAGCGATTCCTGGCTTTCCCGGGTTTTCTCTTTGGGTTGACAGGCCATTACAAAGGCCAGTGCGGTAAAAATAAAAACGATTTTGTAGTTCATCTTGTCTAGTTATTAATGCCCAAAAGTAAGGGTGTTGAGTGAAATAAACGGATTATTAATAAGAAATTAAATTTTGGATTTGATATTTAAATCGATTCTAAATCGGTGTATTTTCAAAATCCATTACATTTGTCAGCAAACAAACCAAAATTTTTTCTGAATCATGAAGCATTTTAAACTTTTATTAATTGTACTGATTACTGTATCTTTCAATTATTTAGCCTTAGCTCAGGAACGCCCGGACTGGGTTGGCGGCTTTGCCGATGGATGCACCACAATTACCTGTGGCAAGTTGGCTACAAGCGATGGCTCGGTTATCACCTCGCACACCGACGATAGTCACCGAACCCGCTCGTGGATTGATGTGAAGGCTCCGGCCAAACATAAGGCCGGCGAAACGGTGGACATGTTCAAACGTGTACCCTGCGACACCTTTGCCATGCCTACCTACGCCCACAACAAAATTGGCGAAATTCCCCAGGTCGAATCTACCTTTGGCTACCTCAACACGGCTTATCCCTGCATCAACGACCACCAGCTTGCCATTGGCGAATCTACCTTTGGCGGCAGGCCGCAACTGCATTCCGATGATGGTTTGATCGACTGCCAACGTCTGTGCATGTTGATGCTCGAAAGATCCACCACCGCCCGCGAAGCTATTGCTATGGCCGGCGATCTTACCAAAAAATACGGCTGGAACGATGACGGCGAATGCCTTACCATTGCCGATAAAAAAGAGGTTTGGCATTTTGAGATTGTCGGGCCCGGCAAGGGAAAAACCGGCTCGATATGGGTTGCCCAGCGTGTGCCTGATGGCCATGTGGGCGTTAATGCCAACGCCAGCACCATCAAAGAAATCGATCTGGAAAACGCCGATTATTTTATGGCTTCCGATAATATTTTTGAAATGGCAGTGGATAGTGGCTGGTGGAAAAAAGACGAGGAGCCTTTCCGATTTTGCTATGCCTACGCACCGCACAGCCGCACTTCGCTGGCATCGCGCCGCCGCGAATGGCGCGTTTTCGATTTGTTGGCTCCCTCGCTTCATCTGGATCCCAATCAGGAAAATTATCCCTTTTCGGTAAAACCCGATAAAAAAGTTTCGCTATCGGATTTGGTCGTAGTTTTCAAAGATTACTATGAGGATACGCCTTTTAATTTCATCAAAGATTTAACCGTGGCCGATGATTCAGGCAAAGTGATCATTTCGCCTTTGGCCAACCCGCACATGCCTTACGATGGCAACAAACTGCACAATATTAATGGTGGTTGGGGCTGGCGCGGCGAGCGTACCATAGCCCGGTGGTACACCATGTATGCCACCATTATCCAATGCCGCGACTGGCTGCCCAACGAAATTGGCGGCGTGGTGTGGCTGGCGATGGACAACGTGGCTACCTCGATTTACATTCCTGTTTATGGTTCAGTTATCGATTTGCCCGTGGCCTACACAACGCCCGGACGGCCTAATGGCTACAATACCCAGTCGGCCTGGTGGGCTTTTAACAGGCTGGGCACATTAACGGCACAACGTTGGGGCGATATGCGCCACGATGTGGATGCCGTGTGGAACCCGTGGCAGCAACAGCTTTTCGACCAGCAGGCCGAAATCGAGCAGAAAGCACTCGACATGTATCAGGCTAAAAAGCCTGAGAAAACACGGGAGTATCTTAACGATTATACCAACGAATGGGGAACAATAGTAGTGGATAAGGCCTGGAAACTGGGCGATTTTATCTGGACAAAATACGATGAGAAATTCTAGATCGTAGATTGTTACAAAGATTGATTTACGCTCCTTAATCTTTTGAAACCTCCGGAAAAACAAACCGGAGGTTTTCATGTTCCCTCGGGAGTCGACTCCTGAGACCCTCGGGTACGAATAGGTAATCACCCCGAAATAGTGTTGATAGAGTTATCGTTTTGCCCCCTAACCAAAACAAGGCCAAACTACGTTGATTTGTCTGCCAATACTAAACGGATATTTACATTTTCTAACCCCCACAGCACCAATACTTTTGCCTTATTTATAATCATTTCATTTTTTAAAAATTAACTCCTTAATAATAGGTATGTTAATAAATTGTAAAGTCATTTTGCAAAAAGGCATTGAAACTATCCGAAATAATGTATGTACCTTTGTTGCCATAAAAATATGTCAAAAAAAATGACGGATAACATAGAAAAAATCAAGGAATTAGAAGAGGTTGTCATCCGTTTTTCGGGCGACTCCGGAGATGGGATGCAATTGACCGGCTCCCTCTTTTCTGACACCTCTGCACTGCTTGGAAACGATTTAGCTACTTTCCCGGATTATCCGGCCGAGATTCGTGCGCCGCAGGGAACTGTTGGCGGGGTATCTGGTTTTCAGGTACATTTTGGCCAATCCGAAGTGAACACGCCAGGCGACTATGCCGATGTGCTGGTTGCAATGAACCCTGCCGCTTTGAAAGCCAACTTGAAGTTAATCAAGCGGGGCGGTACTATCATCATTGATATTGATAGTTTTACCGAGAAAAATTTCGAAAAGGCTGGTTGTGTCAGCGATCCTCTTAAACAGCTGGGCTATCGCGATTATAATATCATCAAGGCACCCATTTCTACCCTTACCCGCGAGTCGTTAAAAGGCCTGAACCTCGATACTAAAAGTATTCTCAGAAGCAAAAACATGTTTGCCCTTGGAATGGTATATTGGCTTTTTCATCGCCCGCTCGAATTTACCCAAAAGTTTTTGGAGAATAAATTCAAAAAAATCCCCATCGTAATCGAAGCCAATAAAATTGTTTTAAAGGCAGGATATTACTATGCCGAAACCATCGAGGCTCTGCACCCTTCTTACAGAGTGGCTCCGGCTCGTATCGAAAAAGGAACCTACCGAAATATCAACGGTAACATTGCCACGGCCTGGGGCTTAATAGCTGCTGCCGAAAAGGCCGATTTGAAACTTTTTTTGGGATCTTATCCCATTACCCCGGCCAGCGAAATACTCCAGGAATTGTCTAAACGTAAAGATTTGGGCGTAAAAACCTTTCAGGCCGAAGATGAAATAGCTGGTATTTGTACTGCTATTGGAGCCAGCTTTGCCGGACAATTGGCAGTAACCTCTACCTCCGGGCCTGGACTAAGCCTAAAAACCGAAGCCATCGGCCTGGCTATCATTATGGAATTGCCCTTAGTAATTGTTAATGTGCAGCGTGGCGGCCCTTCTACCGGGCTGCCCACAAAAACTGAGCAGTCGGATTTGATGCAGGCACTTTTCGGACGGCACGGCGAAAGCCCTTTGGTAGTGCTGGCTGCAAGCTCGCCATCCAACTGTTTTAAGTATGCTTTCGAAGCTGCGCGCATTGCTCTCGAACACATGACCCCGGTAATTTTACTTACCGATGGTTTTCTCGCCAATGGTTCAGAACCCTGGAAGATTCCTGATATGAAGTCTTTGCCAAAGATTACTCCTCCCATCGTTAAAGAGGATACCGAAGATTATCAGCCTTATCGCCGCCTGAATGATGAAATGGTTCGTGGTTGGGCTGTCGCTGGCACTAAAGGACTGGAACACCGCTTGGGTGGTCTCGAAAAAATGGCTGTAACCGGCACGGTATCCTACGTCCCCGAAAACCACCAGGTGATGACCTACGAGCGGGAGAAAAAAATTGAAAAAGTAGTTAGCAAAGTTCCCGATATCAAAGTCCTGGGCGAACAGGAAGGCGAATTGCTGCTGATCGGTTGGGGTGGTACCTACGGGCATCTTTATACTGCTTATCGAGAGTTGAAAAAAGAAGGTTTTAAACTGGGTTTTGCCCATTTTAATTATATCAAACCCCTACCAGCCAATACTTATAACACCTTTAAGAAATACAAAAACCTGTTGGTGTGTGAGCTAAACCTGGGTCAGTTTGCCAATTATCTGCGTTTGAATTTTCAGGATCTCGAGTTTATGCAATACAATAAGATTCAGGGATTGCCTTTTACGGTGAGTGAAATAAAAGAGAAGATTTTAACTGTTTTACAGGAGGAGACCAAATGAGCGAGCAAGTAGTATTATCTCCAAAAGATTTTAAAAGTGATCAGGAAGTGCGCTGGTGTGCCGGCTGTGGCGATCATGCCGTTTTAAGTGCTGTTCACCGCTCGATGGCCGAGCTTGGACTTGACAAGGAAAAATATGTGGTCATCTCGGGCATCGGTTGTTCATCGCGGTTTCCCTATTACATGAACACTTTCGCTATGCACAGCATCCATGGACGGGCAGCACCTATTTCCTCAGGTGTTAAGCTGGCCAATCCCGAACTAAACGTTTGGATGATTACCGGCGATGGCGATAGCATGGCCATTGGAGGCAATCATTTTATTCATCTGGTGCGTCGCAATATCGATATAAATCTGATATTATTAAATAACCAGATTTATGGCTTAACTAAAGGCCAGTATTCGCCAACGTCTTTGGAAGGCCAGATTACCAAAACATCCCCTTACGGATCCATCGAAACACCCTTCCATCCGGGGGCTTTAGTCGTTGGGGCGCAGGGTACTTTTTTTGCTCGCTCAATCGACAACAATCTCAAGCTGTCAACCAGAATATTTACCGAAGCCGCCCAATTTAAAGGCACATCGGTAGTCGAAGTGTTGCAAAATTGCGTGATTTACAACGATAAAGCCCATGGGTATTTAACGGATAAAGAGCACAAAGAAGACCGGCAACTTATACTTGAACATGGTAAATCCATGATTTATGGTAAGGATAGAGATAAGGGAATTGTACTGGATGGTCTAAGCCTGAAAGTCGTAAAGATTGGTGAGGATGGCATTAGCGAAAAGGACATTCTGGTGCATGATGCCCATACCAAAAATCCTTTGATGCATCTGTTAATAGCCAATATGCTAAATCCTGAATTCCCTGTTGCTTTAGGCGTTATTCGTGCAGTACCCACCGAAACGTATGAAGATAAGTTTTATAAGCAGATGGAAGTAGTGAAAGAAAAATCACCGATTAAATCGATGCAAGATCTACTTCATAGTGGAAATGTTTGGACGGTGTAATCGGAACGAACCTTCATCATTTAAAATAATTAAAAAAGCCTGTAATGAATGATTTGCAGGCTTTTTTTTATGTTTAAAAATGATATTTAAACAGAATATTAAACACAGGTCCGCTGAGCGAAATCACTTCGGTAAACTCGGCTTTGTGAGATGGACTTTCTGGGTCGGGTACTTCGCGCACAAAGCTCTGCTCGTAGGTGCCAGATTTGTATTCGGCGGTAAGGTCGATCGAGAAATGATCGGATAGTCGGGCTTCTATCCCAAGCTGCCCCTTTAGCATGGCCGAAGTGCCATTTACCGGGTCGGGATTTTCTTTTTTATCAAAATCAAGGCTGTATTGCAGGAGTAAAAACTCGCCACCAATGCCCGCATAAGGCGTGAACAAAAACAGGCGGGCAGGTTCGATGTAATAAATCAAATCCAACGAAATAGGAGTTCCGGTAAGCAACATGGTTGTCTTCCCCTGTCTGGGGATAGTGGTTTCGGCTCTGGTTTGCCAATATGCCAATCCGGCTTTCGCATTTAGGTTTTTAATCAACGAAAATTCTGCAAAGCCCTGAACGATGATATTGGTAGAAAAATCGGCCTCCTTGAATTCAGAGTTAGTATTGTTTTTCCAGTAGTCCATTTCCGGATTATATAGGCCTACCCCAATTCCAAAGCCCTCAACGATCGATTTATCTTTTTGATTTTCTTGCGCATAAATTTGTTGTGCTGTTCCGGTGATCAGGCAAAGCAAGACAATAGAACCGAGCAAGAGCATTTTACTTTTCATAGGTAGATAAATTTAAAAATGAGGATTTGACTTGCAATTTTTTTGGTATAAAAAAAGCATGAAACAGAGTGCTTCATGCTTTATTTTATTTTATCTAAAAGGATTAGTTACCCCAACCCTGGTGGTGACAATAAGTTTCTTCAACCTTCCAGTTGAAGGTGTTTTGTGGGAAATTGTAAAGGTCGTATTGGAAAGCCCCATCATAGTTGTAAACCTTGTAGTTAAACAACTTGCAACGGGTGTATAATTGCTGTGCGTATTGATAGCGCGGGCCAATGCAGCGGGTGTCGATGGCTTTCAAATCAACATCGTAATCAGTATCCAAAACATCACCTATGAGTGCCGGAGCATTGATAGCATAAACAAAAGTACCACAGGCACCTTCGCTACAGGTTTCCGATTGTCCCGAGAGCTCGTAGGCCGACCAGGTTTCCTGGCGTACCATGCGGTATCCGGTAAAGGTGTACCAAATCGAGAAGTGGGGCATCTCGAAAGTGGCCATAGTCCGATCAGCATTCAACTGGCCTTCGATGATTTCCCATTCGCGGGTATCTTCGTTAAAGCTGCCTAGCAGGAAGGGCGCATCGCCGCTGATAACTGAGGCAATGGTAACCGGCACCTGAAGTGTAGGCTTGGCGTTGGCGGGGAAGCTTAGATCGGGAGAGAAGCTAAAGCCCGACTGGATTGCTCTTTCGCCCATCACCATAAAATCGCCAAATTTGGCTGGTGAGGGAATGAAAGTCGCGGTAATCTCAGCGTTGTCGGCCAAGGCTCCTTCCGGGAAACTCAAAACTGGTGAAGTGTCAAAGTCGCTGGCTATTTCGATGCTGCCACCCTGAGTGGTAACCATTGCTGAAGCTCCCATTTTGTTAAGATAAATATTTTCTTTGGTAACTGCCACAATGCCCTCCGGGGTTTTTTCAACCGATAGCAATTTGCTTTGTGCCAGATAGCCATTTTTGGAGGCAGTGATGATGTAGTCTCCGGCCTGATTTCCGTCAAACTGGATTTTGCCCGATTCTACTTCAAACGCTTCCATAATGCCATCGGGGAAGATCACACTTACACTTAAATTATCAAGCAATGCGCCTTGTTCGCCATCATAAACGGCAACTTTAAGCTCATTCATGGTTTCCGGATTGGGATCTGGCCAATCGGACGATCCTACTTTTTTACATTGAGAAAGTGATAGTATCATCACTCCCGAAAGTAGGAAGAGTGCAATAAACGAATTGTAGAATTGGGTTTTCATTGTTACTCCTTTTTATTAGTACTTATGATATAATTTACAAATTTAGAATTATTTCTTTAACTTATGCAATTCAATTAATAATCTTTTTTTCAAAAAATCAGGATTATACTCTAACAGCTTATCTGTTAAGTTGTATCCAGTGTTGTAATTTACCCCATTTTGCGGAAATCCTTTTGCCCTGTATTCCCATTGGAAAGCCTCGGAAGGCCTAACTCTGAAAAATCGCAACTTCGTGTATTTTCGTGGAGGCAGCGGTATCGAAAATCGAAAACCACCATCGTATTCATCGCGGGTAGCCAGTGCAAAAAAGCCAATTTCTATTTCCCCAAATTGCCGCGCGATTTCAAAACGTGCAGTAAGTACATTGTATAAAAAATTACCTACATCAAGGCGGGCAATCAAATCGTATGGGTTGTATCGGTATTGTGCATTTAACGTGGCATTAAGATATCTCTGTTTATCGTAATGCTCAGTTTCGATACCCGTAAAAGAATAATAGCCTGTAAAACCAATATTGGTTCCAATTTGAAAACGCCCTTCGCTGAATAATTTTTTAACATCTAAATTAACGCCTGCTCTGTTTTTGTTAAAAGTTCCGGCAGTGATATTCATATAAAAATTATCATCCAGGCTTACAAATTGATTTAGCGTAATATTCCCGGGTCTCACGCGGCTTCGCTCTCTTTTGGTAATGCCTAAAAAATCGTTTTGAATTGGGATAATGAGCTGGGCTTTTAAAGTTAGACCCTTGGTCAGCAGCATGTTCAATTCGGGAATTAGGTTGATGTTTGATTCAACCGGATTATCAAAGTTGCCAAATTTAGCCGACCAGTTTGGAATTACTGCCAAATCCACCTTAAACTGCGAATTGTTTTGCTTTGGAAAATTATGACCAGAAAGTGATGAAACATCAAAGGTAGCATGAATTGCCTGGTAAAATTGACTGCCATCGATAATACTATCGAGGAAATCTTCGTAAGCACCAAGCGGAAGAGTCATCATCAGCATTGGCACTTGTTCGCTGAGCAAGACCAGTTGAATCTTGTTCCATGAGGTACTTTTGTGATTGGTAACAATTTCGATTAGTTCGGCCATTCCATGGGGTTCAAATCGATATCTTCGATTTTCGTAAAAAATCTGTAGCGTGTCGCCCTGGCTGGTAATCGAAAGGTTTTCAAATCCTTTATCCACAAGTGCTTCTTCTAATTCTTGATAGGATTCCTGTGCATTAACATTTGTTGAGATTCCACTAACGAGATAAACAACATGACAAAGAACGATTAAAAATACCCGTAGTCTTTTTGTAAAACCCAACCTTCTGCTAGTCAACAATTATTCAATCTTTTACGTTTTGACCCAATTATTATGAGATACTTTTTTGCAAACATAGTACAAAAATTCTTACATTCCAAAACCTATGCACATTTTCTGGTTAAAAAAAATTAATTCCTTGATTTTTGTCTATTCTAAAGGCTGGCAAACGTATATTCGCCAACTTTAAATTGCCTTGCAAAATTAGAATTTTAACGATTGCTATGATTGAAAAATTTAAAAGATTTATCTTTGAAAACAAGTTGATTAAGCCTAAACAAAAAGTTTTGCTAACAGTTAGTGGGGGCATCGATTCGGTGGTTATGGCCGCCCTTTTCAGAGCAAGCGGCTTTGATTTTGGTTTTGCGCATTGCAACTTTGGCTTACGCGGCAGTGAAAGTAATGCTGACCAGGCTTTTGTTGAGCAACTTGCAACAACTTGGGACATTCCCTGTTTCGTTAAAAAATTTGATACAAAGCAATACAGTATTGATCATAAAATTAGCACTCAACTTGCCGCACGTGAATTGAGATACGTCTGGTTTGAAGAGTTGATCCAAAGTAAAGATTTTGAACTTTATGCCACCGCACATCACTTAGACGACCAGGTGGAAACATTTTTAATCAACGCAATGCGTGGCAGTGGTGTGGCCGGATTGCAAGGCATACCTTTGCGTAATGGGAATTGCATCAGGCCTATGCTCAATTTTGGTCGCGAAAGTATTGAAGAATATGCCAGGGTAAATTCGATTACTTTCCGCGAAGATCGCTCGAATCTGCAAGACGATTACCTGAGAAACCGCTTACGCCATTTTGTTTTGCCTGCTCTGCAGCAAGCAGATAGAAATTTCCGTCAAGGCTTTCAAAATACTTTTGCAGCACTCGCCGATACCGAAAAGTTTATTCACTACGAAATTGAAAAGCGAAAAGGGATGCTGCTTCAGAAAATAAATAATCTTTTTTTTATCGCTATCGGAGAAATCCAAAAGGAAACGGCCATCGATTTTGTGCTTTTTGAAATGATTAGGGATTTCAATTTTAATTATGCTCAGGTACAAAATATTATTACGGCCCTTGACAAAGAGCCGGGCAAGCGGTTTATTTCGTCAACGCATGAATTGGTGATTGACCGGGACAATCTAATCATTAGCGAAGTTAAAAATGAAAAAATCAGCGAATATAAAATTGCAGAAGATGATCATGAGATTAAAAATCCATTGCATCTCACCTTTAAAAGGTTTGTCCGTACTGATGATTTTACCCTGGCGATGGATAGAACCATTGCCCAGCTCGATAAGGACAAACTTCGTTTTCCGCTAAGCATTAGAAATTATGAGGAAGGTGATTTTTTTTATCCGCTGGGCATGAAAGGGCGAAAAAAACTTTCTGATTTCTTTATCGATCAAAAAATATCTATACCTGAGAAAAGGGCGGTATGGCTCTTGCTTTCGGGCGACGAGATTGTTTGGGTAATTGGCCATCGAATTAATGATCGCTACAAAATAACAGTGCAAACAAAGCAGATTTTTGAGCTATGGCTAATTTAAAAATTGGTCTAAATAGATAGCATATCTTTTTTTTTCGCTGCCCAAAATTAACAGAATATTATTTTTGCCGCGTTTATGGGAATAGAATACTTCTTTAGGGGGGCTATTCTTTTTTGATTAATAAAATGAAGTAAAAAAAATAACGTTAAATCGTTTCTCTAACATTTACAAAATAACAAGATTTACTATGGTACTTTCTCGCGCAAAGCTAATCAACACAATCTCAATCGCCTTTTTTCTCTCTATTTTCCTTTCATCTGTGGCTTTTGCGCAGATACACGAACCTGTAAAATGGAGTTTTGAGCAGAAGGAACTCAGTGACACGCAGGCAGAGCTGATTTTTAAGGCGACTATCGAAGATGGCTGGCACTTGTATTCGCAGGACATCCCCGATGGCGGACCCATCCCTACCTCATTTTTCTTTAACAGTTTGGATGGTTTTGAATTTGAGGGCGATGATGTACAAATTGAAAAAGTGCCCGGCTTTGAGGAGGGGAGTACTATGTTCCGTGTTATTTTTTCGGAGCCTGTGCCCATCGAAGAAAATGACCCTAACTTTGGGATGGTGGTAAAATATTTTGGTCATCAGGCCGAATTCAAACATACCATTAAGTTGGATAGCCAGGAGCCGCTGGTTATTGATGGCTCTCTCGAGTATATGTGTTGCGATGATGAAAAATGCCTCCCCCCCACAGAAATGGAGTTTGCCTTTCGGTTTAATACAAGTGCGGTGGAAAGCACGGAAGTTGTGGAAGCCGCTTCTGAGGAGGACATGACCAATGATTTGACTGGTGAGGGTGAAAAAAGCCTTTGGGGTTTCTTCGTGCTAAGCTTTATTTTCGGTTTAGCCGCCATTTTAACCCCCTGTGTTTTTCCCATGATCCCGATGACGGTTTCCTTTTTTATGAAAAGCGGAGCCAACAAAGCTAAGGGACGGATGGAAGCCTCTGTTTATGGTTTCTCTATTGTAGCCATCTATGTTTTTATCGGATCTGTTTTGGCTGTGATTGCCGGGCCGGGTATTGCCAACTGGCTTTCTACCCACTGGATTCCCAACATCACCTTCTTTTTGATCTTTGTCATTTTTGCGGCCTCATTTTTTGGCATGTTCGAGATTGTGATGCCTTCGTGGCTGGTAAACAAAAGCACTGTCAACGAAGATAAAGGCGGGATTACCGGACCTATTTTTATGGCTTTAACGCTGGTGCTGGTTTCTTTCAGTTGTACCGGTCCTATCGTAGGTACCATCCTGGTTGAATCTGCCAGCGGACAATTCCTGAAACCCATCATCGGCATGTTAGGTTTCTCGCTGGCTTTCGCCCTGCCTTTTACTATGTTTGCCTTCTTCCCCCAATATTTGGATCGCTTGCCAAAGTCGGGTGGTTGGCTTAATTCTGTTAAGGTAGTGCTTGGTTTCCTTGAGCTTGCTTTGGGTTTGAAATTCCTGAGTATAGCCGACCAGACCTACCATTGGGGCATACTCGACCGCGAAGTGTATATCGCTTTATGGATTGTAATTTTTGCACTGATGGGCATGTATTTGCTCGGCAAGATTAAGTTTTCGCATGACAGCGATGTTAAATTCCTGAGCGTACCCCGCCTCATGCTGGCCATTATTACCTTTTCCTTTGTAATGTACCTGATTCCAGGCATGTGGGGTGCTCCGCTAAAAGCCTTATCCGGCTACATGCCGCCGATGCACACCCACGATTTTGATCTTGTTAAAACCATCAGGCAAAACGGAACTGCCGCCAAGCAGGAGATATGCGAAACGCCCAAGTATAAAGAGTTTTTGCACCTGCCTCACGGCCTCGAAGGATATTTTGATTACGACCAGGCATTGGCTTGCGCCAAAGAACAAAACAAACCCTTGTTTATCGACTTCACCGGCCACGGCTGCGTAAACTGTCGCGAGATGGAGGCCAATGTGTGGGCCGACCCAAAGGTGCTGGATTTGCTTCGTACCGAATATATTGTTACCGCCCTTTATGTGGATGATAAAAGCCGATTGCCTGAGAAAGACTGGGTGAAATCGACCTACGATGGTAAAATGAAAAAAACCGTGGGTAAGAAATTTGCGGATTTCCAAATTGCCCGCTTCAACACTAATGCCCAGCCCTACTATGTGCTGATGGATACCAATGGCGAAATGCTTGTGGCTCCCCGGGCTTACGATTTGGATGTAGATGCCTTTGTTGATTTCCTGGAGCGCGGAGCTAAAAATTTCGAGAAACGGAAAGCCGCCCCAGCTAAGCCTTTTAATCCGGCGGCCGGTCTTTAGGAGGATTGTAGAGACGCGATGCATCGCGTCTGTGCGGTGCGTAGTACAGATGCGATGCATCGCGTCTGTAAAAAATACGCATCAATTGAATAAATAAATTCCAAAAAATAAAATCCTGATGGTGATTGCCCTGTGCGCTAGTTCAGGAATCAGGAATCCCGGATATGCAAGCTTCTCGAAAATTTGGCAATTTATGCGAGCATCTTCAATTTTCTTTTTTTCGGGACAATTAACGAAAATCGAAAGCATGAGGAAAACCAGTACAGACGCGCAATTTGCGCGTCTCTTGGCGATTAACTTTTCAGCAAGCTGCTGCGCTTGTCAAGCAGGCGGTCTATCTCGGCCTCACTCAGGCCGGGCTTTTGCAGGCGGGCATCGATGGCTTTGATCTCATCCATAAAATCCCCGTTTTTCTCAACTGCTTCTGTGGCCTTAATCTCTGATTTAGTTTCAGCTTCTTCGTGCAACTCTTCCATTTCCTCAAACTCCTCGCCCAGTTCGGTTTTTAGATGGTTGATAAACTCGCGCATCATTTGCTGGAATGGCAAACCCATTTGGGTCAGCATACCTTTTGGGATGTTATTTTTTACCATCTCGTAGTTGCTGATGATGAAATCCAGGTTTTGCGCAAATGCCGGGTCGAGGTGCGAAAACTGGTTGGCACTGGTTTTATCTTTTATCTTTTTAAAAAGCCGGATGAGTTGTTCCAGGTCTTTTTCGAAAGCATCGTTAGTATCACTCATAGTTCAAAATTTTTTTACAAAAATAATAAAGCAATTTATGTCGATTTGAATAAATAGTGTCTGTTCATAAAGTTGATGTTTTGAATTGCCCTGGGTTTTAACCCGGGGAAAATGAGCTTGGCATTAACTCCCCCCGCGATTTCGACACGCCGCAGGCGTGTCGAAATCGCGGGGTTTTTCATTCTTCCCATTTAATCCCCGCTAAAGGGCAGGGCTAGTCAAATTTTACAAAACGACTAAAATACAGACACTATTTAACGTGGCAAACGAAAATTTTGATTAGAAATTTTGATGGCTTTATTACATCGCTAAACAAAAAAAATGCTGATCGGATAAAATCCAAAAAAGCCCGGTCCATGATGGCCGGGCTTTTTGATGTAAATATGAATTTAGGGTATGAGCCGAAGTTTATTCAGCCATCATTTCGGTGTAATACTTATAAAAATAAGGAATGGTTTCGATGCCCTTGTAGAAATTGAATAGCGGAAAATTTTCGTTGGGCGAGTGTATGGCATCCGATTCGAGACCAAAGCCCATGAGAATAGATTTTAGTCCCAAAATTTTCTCGAAGGTAGAGATAATCGGGATACTGCCGCCGCTGCGCACGGGCACCGGTTTTTTCTTGAATGTTTCGGTATAGGCCTTATCTGCAGCAAGGTAGGCTGTCATGTCGGTGGGCGAAACATAAGCATAGCCGCCATGCAGGGCTTCTACCTTTACTTTTACGCTCTTGGGTGCGATGCTCTCGAAGTGCTTTTGGAACAGTTCGGAAATTTTATGGTAGTCCTGATTGGGAACCAGGCGCATCGAGATTTTGGCATGAGCCGTAGAAGGAATCACGGTCTTGGCACCTTCTTCGGTGTATCCGCCCCAGATTCCGTTTACGTCCAGCGAAGGTCTTATGCCGGTGCGCTCCATGGTGGTGTAGCCTTCTTCGCCTTCCACTTCGCCAATATCAATGGCTTTTTCGTATTCATCCAAATTGAAGGGAGCCTTGCCCATTTCTTTACGTTCATCGGCAGGCACTTCTATCACGTCATTGTAGAAGCCGGGGATGGTAATTTTATTTTGATCGTTCTGCAGCGAGGCAATCATCTTAGTTAAGATATTGATGGGATTGGCTACAGCACCGCCATACAAGCCGGAGTGCAGGTCGCGGTTGGGGCCGGTAACGGTTACTTCCATGTACGCCAGTCCGCGCAGGCCGGTGGTTATCGAGGGGATGTCAGGGGCAATCATGCCGGTATCCGAAACCAGGATAATGTCGGCATCGAGCATAGCTTTGTGCTCCTCGCACCAGGCTCCCAGGCTGGGAGAACCCACCTCTTCTTCGCCCTCGATCATAAACTTAACATTGCAGGGCAGGGTATTGGTTTTTACCATCAGCTCGAAGGCTTTGGCGTGCATAAAGGATTGTCCCTTGTCGTCATCGGCACCGCGAGCCCATATCTTTCCGTCTTTTACCACTGGCTCAAAAGGTTTGGTGTTCCACAGGTTGACCGGGTCAACAGGCATTACATCGTAGTGGCCGTAAACCAGCACGGTTGGTTTTGCGGGGTCAATCATTTTTTCGCCATAAACTACCGGGTTGCCTGCCGAAGGTATCACCTCAGCCTTGTCGACACCGGCAGCCAGAATAATCTTCTTCCATTGCTCGGCAGCTTTTTGCATGTCGTTCTTATGTTCCTTTTGCGAACTGATTGAAGGAATGCGGATAAGCTCGAATAACTCTTCCAAAAAACGATCTTTGTTCTCTTCGATGTACTTGTTTACGTGTTCCATTGGATAAAAAATGTTTTATTATGTATGATTTGTAAAATTGTTTGCAACCCTTTGCACGGCATTTATTCCTTAATTTTGGCCGCTCATTATTTTTAATGGCGGGTAAAAGTATAAAAATCAATCGAATTATGAAAAAAATCAGGGTTGCGATTAATGGCTTCGGAAGAATTGGCCGCGTGTTTTGCCGACAGATGATTAACAACAAAAACATGGAACTTGTTGCCATCAACGATATTGCCGACCTTTGTTCATTAAGCCATTTGCTGAAGTACGATTCGGTGCATCGCCGCTTCCCGGGCAGCGTAGAGCACGATGATGAGTATTTGTTTATTAATGACCAAAAAGTTAAAGTTTGTAATATTGATAAACCCGAAAACCTGCCCTGGGAGGAATTGAATATTGATGTGGTGGTAGAATCGACCGGGAATTTTGTGAAGAAAGAAGATGCCGAAAGGCATTTAAAAGCCGGGGCACGTAAGGTGGTAATTTCGGCTCCGGCTGAGGACGAGAGCGACGGAATACAATACATTGTGCTGGGCGTAAACGATCATCTCATCAACAAAAACGACCGCATTATCAGCAACTCATCCTGCACCACCAACAATGTGGCTCCCCTAATTAAAATTCTGAATGATAACTGGGGCGTGGAAAAAGGTTTTATCACCACGGTGCATTCTTACACCAAAGATCAGCATCTGCTGGATTCGCCGCATAAGGATCTGCGACGTGGAAGGGCAGCAGCCTATTCCATCGTACCTACCACCACGGGCGCGGCTAAGGCAGCGACTAAAATTTTCCCTCATCTCGTAAACAACCTCGGAGGTGCCGGCATCCGTGTGCCCGTCCCCGATGGTTCGCTTACCGATTTAACCTGTACCCTGGCCAAGGCTACCAGCATCGAAGCCATCAATCAAAAGTTTAAAGAAGCTGCGGAGGGTTCGCTCAAAGGAATTTTGGAATACACCGAAGATCCCATCGTGAGCATGGATGTGATTGGCAATACGCACTCGGCTATTTTTGATGCAGGGCTTACCGCTGTGCTGGGCGAAAAAAATAAACTCGTGAAAGTGGTGGCCTGGTACGACAACGAGATGGGCTATTCGACAAGGCTGGTGGAGTTGATCGAAAAGTTTGTATAAGAATTCAGCCAGGCTGATAAATGCAAAATGATAATATTTCGGTGCGCCTGCCCCGTTTTTTCGGGGCTGCACCTTACGATGTCTGTGTATCTTTTTTCTACAAATGTTGCGCGGCTCTGCCGCTTTAAAATAAGGTTTTTAGCCGAAATACTTTTTATAGCAATCCCTATTTATCCTCAAATTTTTTCAGTGCAAACTTTTCTCCGTCAAATACCCCAAAACTGTAATGTTTTATCCAATCGCCGAGGTGGACATAATAACTATTCTTGCTCAAAGGATGAATATTGGAAATATGCCAATGGCCGAAAACGAAATAATTAATAGAGGAATCGAGAGCCAGTTGCTCACGGCAAAAGATGGCCAGTCTGGAGTGGTTGATGTTTGCAAATTCTTTGTCTTCTTTTTCTTTGGCCTGGGGTTTTTCGTTGGCGTACCTGCTGCGCCTCGACCAGTACAAACCCAGGCTGGTGCCGATGTCGGGATGGAGCCAGTTAAACAGGAAGCGGTTTATCTTCCGTTCAAAAACCCATTTGATAAATTTGTAACCCTTATCACCGGGACCAAGCCCATCGCCATGGGATAAGAAAAAGCGCACGCCGTCGAAATCGCGGATCACCGGATCTCGATAGAGTTTTAGCCCCACTTCTTTTTCCAGATAGTCGAAGGCCCACATATCGTGGTTGCCTCTAAAAAAGTGGATGGCAATGCCTGCATCCGTCAGCTCGGCCAGTTTGCCCAGCAGCCTAACGTAGCCTTTGGGCACCACGGTTTTGTATTCAAACCAAAAGTCGAAGAGGTCGCCCATCAGGAAAATTTCGGCGGCATCGGTCTTAACCATTTCCAGCCAGCGGATAAAGAGGGCTTCGCGCACCTTGCTTTTTTGCGCATTGGGAATTCCAAAATGAAAGTCGGAGACGAAGTATATTTTTTTTGCTGATGTCAAAACTACATTTTCGTATTATGGCGGGCAAAGGTAGGGAAAGTGTTGGATTATTAATTCTCGAATTTGTTCGAAAGCTCCTTTATAGCTGCTTTTCAATTTCGGAGAAGTAATCCTTAATTTTCGAATTCATTTTTTATTTCCCCTGGAGATTTAAAATGTATTCTTCAGCATTTCTTTTCATCTCAATAGTAGAAGCCCATTCAATAAAATCAACATCATCCCCTAATAAACCATTGTTGAATTGCACCATAAATTCAGTTGAGATCAAAGCATACTTTTTTTCAAAAATAATTAACTCATATTTAAACCCTTCAATTTGTGCCTGAATTTTATGAATTTCCCGAAGGAGTATTTTATTGAGGGTGATATCCAAAATTTGATCTTCAGAATTATTGTAGGCAACGATTCTTCCGATTTTTTCTATCTTTTCCAATGTCTGGTTCATGTTAGTAAAGTTTATGCAAAAATAAGAAATCCTGGCATAATCGACAAAAAGGAAACTAAACCCTGTGGACGGCAATTTTAAAGCTCTTGACGACCCAGTGTAAATCTCATATCACGATTTTTAGATTTCTCTCTGCAAAACTTGCTACGCTGCGTTTTTCCATTTTTTTTCTTGTTCTTTTTCCTTGATGAAAAAGAACCAAAAAATCAAGATATCCAAGTAAGTCATTTTCAAATTGCCCATAAATTCAGTTGAGTTTTCGCATATTTTTTTCAAAAATAATTAACTCATTTTTAAACCCTTCAATTTGTGTTTAAATTATATGAGTTTCTTTCACTTAAAAAAAATAGTGATTTTGAATGAAGTATTTCCTATTTTTGTGCATAAATATTTGTGAATATGACACAGGAGGCAATCAAATTGGAATTGATCGAGTGGCTTTCAAGGCTTCAAAGCAACGAAACCATCAATTATTTAAAAGTCATCAAAGATGCGATGAAAGAAGAGGAGGGAGATTGGTGGAGTACCCTTAGCCAGGAACAGATTCTCGGAATCGAGCGTGGCTTGAATGATATAGATGAGGGCAGGACAATTTTGCACGAAATCGTAAAAAAACGCTATGGCCTCTAAGTTCCCTATCATTTGGTCGGAAGAAGCTGTAAGCAACCTGGAAGAAATACTTGAATACCTTTCCAACAGATGGACACAAAGAGAAATAAATAATTTCAAAACGAAACTTTCCAAGCAACTTCAATTAATTTCTCAGAACCCAAAACTATTTCCTTTATCGATTTCACAGCCCCGGTTGCGAAAAGCCGTTTTAAGTAAACAAACCACTATCTTTTATGAGTTTAAGAATAGTATAGTTTATCTGGTGTATCTTTTCAATACCTCTAGAAATCCTGACAAAATCCGATAGTTCTAATTAATCCCTATATAATTATAGTAGCCTTTAGCCACGTAAAGTGCCTTATTACTCTCCCCCGCCAAAAGCTGATTCTACCTGCTTTTTGAGTTCGGAGAAATCGGTTGTTTTGCCAATGATGGTTTTCTGAGCATCGAGCAAATAATAAAAAGGAATTTCCCCTTGCAGATGGTATAGCTCGGCAACAGGGCCATTGATTCCTGAAAAATCAGAAACATTGATCCAGGGCAGGTCTTCGATTTCCAGGGCGGCTTTCCAAAACCGAGCCTGGCTGTCGAGCGAAACGGCATAGATTTCCAAGCCCTGCTTATGATATTGCTGGTACATAGTTTTGATTTGCTGAATGTCGGCACGGCTCTCGGGGGAGTAGGATGCCCAAAACAGCAAAAGGGTAAACTTTGCATCCAACGCGCTTAAACGATGGTTTTTTCCCTCGCTGTCGGGAAGGTTCAGCTCAGGGATTTTTTCCCCCACGGCAAGTCTTTGAGCAGCTTTTTCCTGTTCTGCTGTTTTGCGCAGAAAATCTTCAAGCCGTGCATGGTGATCTTTAACATGACTATTTCCTGGCATCTGTTGCGTTAGGGCGTTGTCGATCATCATAAATAAATAAGTATTCTTGTTTATATCGAAAAGCCTTCTTCCGGCAAACGACTGGTTGATTAGCAGCAGCGAGCTCAACCTGCCCGGATTATTGCGTATCAGCTTTTCAGTGCCAGCTTTGTGTTCAGCTAATAGCTGAATCATTGCACTGTCGATTTCGGCTTTAATCCCGGCGAAGTTTGGGAGTGGCCGACTGGCCATAACGATCCCGTACAGCGAGTCGATCGCCTGCCGTGTTTCGTCGGTTTTTTTATGATAGGCCTGCAGGATTTGCGAATCCAAATTGCCTTCAATAGTATAATTTAGCATTGAACGTGCAGTATCGATGGCGATATTTATTTTGTCGTTGGGATCCACAGTTAGCAAAATGGGCTCGTAACTGTGGATGTTCAAACGATAAAACCCTGTTTCGGCAGGGATGATTTTAAAACTAAAAAGACCTTCCTTGTCGATTGCAGCCGAATCAAGGACAATCAGCCGGTCAACTTTGATTTCTTCAAGATAAGCTTTGCTTCCCCGGGCTGCGCCAAAATCGCCGTTTATTTGTGCTTCGCCTTCTGGCTGCTCGGCCGTGCACGAAAGGATAAATATTAATGGGATAAAAAAATAAAATAATCTCTTCATAGTCAACTATTATAATTTCATCGAAACGCATAAAAACCTCATATCTTATTATTAGCTAAAAAGAGCAAAATTCAAAAGGGCTCTTGTTTGTCGAAATAATCCTACTTTTACCCTAAAATATTTTTAAAGATGCCGGGAATGCAAAAAGTCATATTCATATTATTTTTTCTGATGCTGTGCCTAAGCCTGTATGGGCAACAATATCTGGTGGTGCAAAAAGCCGGCAGCATCAAAAACTTTAAATACGAAGTAGGCAAAGATATTTCGATCCAAACCCTCAAGGGCGATTTTATTATCGAGGGTGATATTTCAAAAATTACCGATAGCACCTTGTTTATCGATAATCTTTACGAAATCGAATACAGTAATATTCAAAGGGTGCTTCGTCCGCGCGGATTTTGGAAACGCCTGTCGATTTTGTTTTTTATCCAGGGAGGGGTTGCCTACACCGCCATTGTGGGTATTAACGGATTGATCAACAACGACAGTCCGGTCATCGATGAGCAAACCCTTATTATTTCGGCAGTGATGGTGGCCACTGGTCTGGCCTTGAGCCCCTTCTATACCAAAAAGATGAACATCGGCGAAAAATGGCAATTAAAAGTGCTCGACTTCGAGCGGCTGGAAATGGATGCCGGGGAGGGATTTTGAGGTTAATTTTAGAATAGAAAAACAATTAGGTAAAACCTTATCTTTCCTCAACTTAATAGAAATGGATATCCCGGGAAAATCTTTAACCTTACCTTATTTTCTAAATTTTTGCCGGGGATAGGATAAGGTAAGGTTTGTGGTTTGTTATGGTCGAATTTTTCTATGAAGGTTTTTTTTGCGGATAATAAGGTTACTTAGGCTTACTGAAAAAGTATGTAATACATTAATATCTTGGGCTTTAAATAATATATTGTTAAAATGAATAATAAATATTCTACAAGTATATTCCAAGCTTACAGAATCCCCTAACCAAGCTGCTTTTCGTACCTGCCAATGTCCTGCAACATTTTATCGGCGGCCAGCTTCAGGTCGCTCATCGACTTAGTAAACTTTTTATCTTCGGTCTCAATATTTAGCAAATCGCTTTTTATGCTTTTGAGTTGATCGCGTAGTTGCCTGATGTCCTCTTTTAGTCCTTGTTTTTTGTTATGGTTTAATTTGGAAGGCGAGGAATTTTTCATGATCGAATTAAACTGCTCAACGGCTGCATTGTAGTTGTTGACGCATTGATTGAATAATTCGGTGTTTTGGTTATACTCCTCGATGTAAATCTGCTGGTCAAGACTGGCCACTTGCTCTTCGAGTATTTTGTTTGGTGCGCCATAGCCAATAATTCTTCGCCTGGATGCCAGCATTTGTTCTTTCTCACCCAGCAATAAATAATTTTGGATGGAGTCGGCGTAATCAAAAAATTCCTTGTCGGGATTATTTAATGTATCGCCAGGATTAAAAAAAGTGTTTAAGGAAATAGGGTAAGAAAGCATTTGCCATAAGGGATCGAAGGGATAGTGCGAGCGGATTAAAACATCGGAACTGACGGCGAAGTATTCATAATCGAGCTTTTTATAATAGCGTTCCTCCATCACGTAACCTGCGGCATAAGTGGGGTCGTAAAGTTTCCAGGTATTTTCGGTTCGCGCAGCAATCCATGCGTGCGAGGCCGGGGGCAGGCCGTTTTCAGGGATAACAATGCCGCTAACCACCTGCGACACAATTCCACATTCCTGACAAATGCGATGGAAAGTTTCGGCATAAGCCGAGCATCTTCCCTTACGCCGGCGCAGCGTTTCGCTTATGTAATTATCCAGCTCATCGGCAGCAAGGTAGCTGCGCTGATCGCTAAAATTGTAGTGGATGTTGGAGGCCAGCCACGTGAAAATGGCCCTTAGTTTATCGGGCTCGTTATCGAAATGCGCGTTGATGTAGCTGGCAATATCCGATGTTGCGTAAGTTAGCGATTCGGGGATTGCCAGCGCAATGCTGTCGGTTTCGGTGTAGCTTTTTGCCTCCTGGGCTTCCGCCGAAAAAAGACCAATAAGCAGGAGTAAAAATACCAGATGGATTTTCATTGGCAAGTCGAAATATTAAGGATTAATCCCGGCACGTCCGGCTTTGTTATTTGTTGAAACTTCCCTTAAAAGAACCCTGGAACTCCTGGAAGGATTCTTCTTTGTATGCTTCCTCGGCAATAAAGTGCAACACGGGTTCCAGCTTTTCGGGAGTATTGTAACCCGGCAAAACCGTTATCAATTTCACATCCTGGTCGAGGAAGGCAAACGAGGGGTACGACATTTTCCCACTGAGCAGGGCTATGGCAAACTGGTGTGTGGAACGGCGAGTACCAGGGCTGGGGTTTACAAATTCCTGCCCATTCACCGTAACCGGCTCCGACGACTCGGCATCAAATTTTACGGGGTAGAAGTTCTCGTTCATGTAAGCCGCAATCACCGGATCGGTAAAAGTATTGGCATCCATCTTTTTGCACCAGCCACACCAGTCGGTGTAGAGGTCGATAAAAAACATCTTTTTCTTTTTCTTATTCAGAGCCACGGCCTCTTCGATGGAGTACCATTTTATTTTCGTTTCCTCCTGAGCCAGAATTATCGTGGAGAGGAAGAGCAAAATGATAAGACTTATGGGTTTCAATGTTTTTGATTTCATTGGTATCAAATTCAAGTATTTAAATATTTAGTTAAAACAAAAGGCAAAAGTAGGCTGCTTAGTATTTTGCAAAAAACTAATTTTTGTTAAAACAGGCTGCGGTCCACATCGCGCTGGATGTCTTTTTTCTTGATGGTGTCGCGCTTATCATAAAAGTGCTTTCCCTTAGCCAGGGCAATTTTTAGCTTGGCCAAACCCCGGTCGTTGATAAAGAGCAGGGTAGGGATAATGGTAAAGCCTTTTTCGTTGACCTTGCCCAGCAGTTTTTTCAACTCGCGGCGGTTGAGCAGCAATTTACGGTCGCGCTTAGGCTCGTGGTTGTAGATGGTACCCTCGGTGTAAATGGCGATGTGCATGTCCTTTACAAAAAGTTCGTTGCCCTTAAAGCTACAAAAGGCATCGCCAATATTGGCCTTGCCCATGCGTATCGATTTTATCTCGGTGCCCGTAAGCTGAAGGCCCGCCGTTATCTCCTCCACCAAAAAATACTGGTAGGAGGCCTTTTTATTTTTTATTTCTATCGTTTTGTTCATATCGTCTTGCGTGTAAGAATGTAAGCGGGAGTTGGCCTGTTAAATCTTTACTGCAAATCTAATTTTATAAAGATGCAAAAGTGCTGATTTTATTGCTTCGTAATATTTATCTACACCAAAATATCCAAAAAGTAAGCATTCAAAATTCATCCTGTCCTCCTGTTCAATTTCTTGCTCAAAAGGCAATCTGGTTCTTTGAGAAATGGGATAAAATGCAGTAACGATATTTGCCTTTTGTTCGCTATTGAGTAGTTGAAAATTAAAAATTTTAAAATCTCTTTTAAACTTCGTTGCTCTTAAATCGAGAACTCCCTCTCCTCTGCCAAATCCATAACTTTCGATGAAAAACATACTCATTATGCTGTTAAGCATGGCCAGCATTAGGATTTCATCCTCATTTTTAAATTCTTTTTTAATGGTAAAAACAATCATCCTTTGGTCGATAAAAATATCACCTTCAACCTGAGAAATGAATAAGCTATTGTGGTAGTTTACATTAGCCACAAAATCGCCTTGTTTTTTTGGTTTCATCTCATACCAATACATGCCCGACTTTGCCAAGGCTTTGTGCAAAAGTACACCCTTACCATTTGTTTGGTTTTCAAAAGAATTAATCCAGTTTAAAGCACCTGTATGCCCCAACGATTCGAGTTCATCTAAAGATTTAGAGCAACAAAAGGCAACTTTATTCGGAACGCTTTTCAAACCTTTGGTAGCTCTTAAATCCTTAAGCAACGGGGCTAAATAAATTTCTTCGATAGTATGTCCCGCTTTGGGATAAAACAAAGCATTCTGCCCCCTTCTTTCTCCTCTGGAAAACGAAAAGATATTATTGGCATCAGTCAATTTACTTTTTACCGAGTTTAACCAGTTTAGATTAGAGAAAAATGCTGACCAGGGAGTTCCAATTGATTCAAAAGTCTTTATTTGATTTATCGAATACGTTTCGATAGCTAGCTCATTACTTTCAACTTTAAGCAGAATATTTTCACTTAATTGCTTGATGTTTTGCACCGAATCAATCTTTTCGTTCAGCGTGAAAAATGAAATGGTTCTGTTCTGGTCGATTGGCTTTGATGGATTTCTTTTATTGGCTATTAATAAGGTAGTAACAACTTTCGCATTATTAAACCATTTTCCTTTTCCCGAGATTATCACCGATTCAATGTCGTAGAAATTTTGAAATAGCTCAACAAAGATTTCCCCGTAATCTGTCCCCATCCAGGCATTTGAAAGTATCAATCCAATTTTACCATTTTCGGAAAGTAATGGATGCAAATAAAAAGGGATGTAGGCAAAGATGTCACTTTTTCCACTTAAGATTCTCGTTGTATTTGCCTCATCGCGAATGAAATCGTTTACATCGAATATTTTAGGATTTAATACTTCAATTTCTTTATTCTTTATAAAAGGCAAATTGGAGACTGCATAATCGATAATTGGAAGATTTTTTATAATGTTGCTCCCATTGTTTGGGTCTTTAAATTGTATCTCTTGACCAATTTTTAAATCTATGACATCATTTCTAAAAATATTTAATACTTTCCTGATATTATCAGGCTTTGCCAGTGTGAGCGTAGATAACTGGATTGGAAAGGATTGTTTATCCGAGGCCCAAATACTATCGATAATTTCCTTTTGGTTTAATTCGTATTCTTCTTTGAGTAAGTATGCTTGATTTATTATTGTTCCTGTTCCACAGCAAGGGTCAATCACGATTCCTTCTTTGTTTTCCAAAGTAAGTCTTACCAATAAATCAGCTAAATTTTTAGGGCTGGCATATTGCCCTGCAACCTTTCTCTTAGCTGATGCGATTGAAGATTGTAATAAATTATGAAGTATTTCGAGTTCAATTCCATCAATATTGATAGTTGCCAAAAACTGATTGAGCTGTGTTATTTGCCTCCAGGCATTATCCGAAATGTGTTCGATAGCAAGGTTGTTACTAAAGATATTCCAAAAATTACAATGCTCCGAAATTGCGGAAATGATTTCTTTTGCTTGTTTTATTGATGTGTTCGTATCTATTTTTTCGATTGCTCGTGCTTCGTTGAAATGCCTTTTTAGAACATTGGCAAAAATGATTTTAAATACCCAATCCGTAAGAATAACTTTTGATAAGGTTGGCCATTTGTTTAATAATTCCTTTGGTGCTGTTGGGTCAAATCCATATTCTGAGGCAGAGGATAACCACCAATTATTTATTTGAGCCTCAAGTTTTGCATGGGTTCGGGTTTTGTTTTTTAGCTTATCAACGGTTGATGGTATGTTTTCTAAAATTACATCAATGATTGTATCTATCCCCAAAATCTCAGCACTTGCTGTATCCGAAATATAGCCTGTTTCAAAATAATGGTTTAGGTCTTCAAGGATTGTATGCAAAAGTGTTTTCCAAAGATTTTGCTTAGATTTTACTTCTGTTCTGCTTTTAATTTCAATTTCATCCCACGATTTTAATATCGAAAAAGAGTCCCCTTTTTTCAGGTAAAGTACGGCACTCCTCGCGTTCCAAAGAACAAAACTATCTCTTTGTAAAATTATGGCTTTCTGTATTGCATTGCTAATAAGTGCTGCATCATTAATTGCAGTGTCGGGCATTTTCAACTCCCAGCCCTGCAGTATAATTTCTCTTGACTTATCCTTAAAAATTAACACATCGGGGAAAAGACTTTTTTTATCGTTACTGATGGTATTTTCGCCGCCTGCACTTTTAAAATGCCAACTTTTATTGGATAGAAAAAGGTTGATTTCACTAATCACATCAATCGCCCAGCTTCTTTCGTTATAATTAACCTTTACCATTTCTTCTGCTTACATTTAACCAACTGTCGGGATTACATTCACTTTTCTGCTTGCGCAACTTTGAATATTCTATTTTATAATGGGTTCGTTGAATAGACTTAGTGTTGAATTTTCGATTTCTTTTTTCTTCTGTGTTTCCTGAATTCTATTCGTACAAATTTTGATGTAGTCGATGGGTTTAACTTTGTGTAATAAAACATCTTCGTTTTTTTCGATACCAATAAATTGCCTGTTTTCTAATATCGCTGAAAGCAAAAAGCTACCACTTCCACAGGCATTATCAAGAATAACATCACCCGGATTTGAAAAAGTTCTAATAAGATACCTGCCTAACTCAACAGGCTTTTGGGTTGGGTGAAATACGGGGCCTTCCGATTCGGCTGTTTTCACATACACAAAATCGTCAATGGTTTGTTCTTCGTAAAAAACAATATCGTTGGGATATCGTGCGCCAGTACTTTTTACGTGTCTTGGTTTAAAATCACCATAACTCCCAGTGTATTGATTTTTTCTAATTCCCTTATCGTAAGCCTCTCCGTTTGACATCTGAGGGTTGTATGTGGGTTGTTTTTTATAAAAAATGCAAATGTCCTCATGTTTACGTAATGGCTGTTTTTTTGCGTTGAGGAAATTTGTTGATTTTGATTTAATCCAAACGATTTTATATTTAAAAATCTTTTCGTTGCTCATTATCAGTTTGGCCGTAAATAAACCCTGAGCAGTTAGTGCAATTGCTCCATTGTCTTTGATGATTCTTTCGTAATGTTGCCATAGCTGGTTTAAGTCAATTACCGAATCCCATTTATTTTGCGTGGTTCCATAAGGTAAATCGCATAAAACCATATCGATGGATTTATCCGGAATATTCTTCATTACTTCCAGGCAGTCTCCTTGAATGACTTTATTTAAATATTGACCGATTGACTTTTCCATTACTTAAAATCTTTTGATAGCTGAACAACTATTGACGACCTATAAATTTTGCGCTGACAATTTCTTCAAAAATACATCATTTTTATAAAATTTGTACCCGGAAAAAATCAGAAGATTCTTTTCATATTATGACTTTGGAATAACAAGCTCATTGCGCAAGTCCTCTTATTTCACCTCATCCACAATTTGCAAAATGGCATCGAGCAGCGATCGGCCAAGATTTTCGCTGCGCTCGGGCGACCAGCCATAAACCGGGTCGGGCAGGTCGGCATTATCTTTAAAGGGCATCTCGATGGTCATCGAAAGGCATTTAAACTTCTGGCCGATGGCCTTGGAGCAAATATTCAGGTTGGCGGTTCCCGGCTCGTTGATGGGATAGCCGTGCTCAACCTGAAAGTCGGGACTGATTCGCAGCCAGCTTTCTTTAAACTTTTCGAGCAAAAATTTAAGGTGTGCATCATAGGCGGGGATGCCTTCGATGGAAGAGATGAAATTGTAGGGCAGACCCTCATCGCTATGAATATCAAAATTAAGGTCAACGCCTTTTTCTTCCATTTTTTTCAGGATGTGATACACCTCGGGCGCTTTCTCCTTGTCGGGATTGCCCCACTCGCGGTTCAGGTTTGTGCCCAGCGCGTTGGCACGCAGGTTTCCAGCAATAGCTCCATCGGGATTGATAAATGGCACTACGTAAAATACGGCTTTGTTGAGCAGGGTGCGCGACACCGGGTCGTCGATTTCCGCCAGACGTGCAATCAGGGCTTCCATAAAAAAGGAGACCTGGCTTTCGCCGGGATGTTGGCGGGCGATAATCCAAATTTTTATCTGGTCATCGTGCTCATCGCCAATGGTCAAAAAGTCGATCTCGCGTCCTTCCACCGTTTGGCCCAGACTTTCGTAAGTTACCAGCGGCGAAAACTGAATGTTGTGGATAAAGGTCAAATGTCGTTCGTAGCTGTAAGGCGCGAAGTAGGCGTAAAACACCGTGTTGTGTTCGGGCTGGTGGTCGATGGTCATTACTTGGCCATCAAACTTGGTGGGCACCATAAACCACTCGTGCTTATCGTAGGAGGCACGCACCATGTAGTCTTCAAAACCCTCGGGATAGCTGGCCTTGCCGGCGTTGAGTATTTCCATGCGCAGGTCGGTTTTGCGTACGCCGCTAAGCCTGAAATAAAACCACTGGAAAAAGTCAGCCTTGGTATCTTTTCTAATTTTGAGTTCGATATTACCGGGGTCGGAAGCCTTTATTACTTCAATATTCCCGCTGTCGAAATTGGAGGTGATACTTATCATATCTTTTTTTATTTAATATTTTAACAATATGCAAAACTGCCATTTTTTTCCGGTTTTGGATGGGATTGACTATTTAAAAAGTCTTAAAGGGATTTCTTTCTTCAAACCTGTTTTGATAGTATCTCGTAAGGCTTCAGATTTTTTTGCAGAACCTCCCTTACACGCTCCCTTAAAGAAGCAGGCTCTATCACTTCCACATTCGCACCCCAGCTCAGAATAACTCCGATAAACTCATGATTTACCGATAGCAGGTATTCGAAATCATGGGTGTCTTCACTATTGTGCATTAATTTCTGACTGTTGTGGATGGCCTGGGTGAGGATGTATTTCCCGATCTTGTTTTTAAAGCGCAGCAGAATTCGTTCAGGTTTACCTTTCGGGACGTTTACTCCAATAAATTTTTCAAAATACAGCTCCGGATTGAAAATCTTGTGAGTGAAAGTATGCATAGGTAAACTTTCGATTGCCCGTATTCTTTCGAGTCCGAAAATTCTAATGTCATCGCGCTCCTCGCAGTATCCCACCAAATACCATCGGAATTTAAATTCTTTGAGGTAAAATGGATGTATGGTAAACAACTGAACTTCATCTTTCCAGAAGGAATGGTGTCTTAAATGTATTACTCGTTTGGCGCGGATGAGTGGAATTAATTGGTCGATGTATTCCATTCCTTGCTTAGGAGGGTTTTTCTCAAATTCAATAAAGTCGATGGCATTATTATTTGCCTGCATTTTGTGATAATTAATCAAGCGGATTACCTTATCGATTGCTCCGCTAAATGCTTGAAAGGCATTTACCTTTCCATACTGATTCAGAAGGCTTGCTGCAAAGCTCAACTTATTAAGGTCTTCGTCATTTACAGGAATATGGTCGATAGAATAGTCGGGCTGAGTATAGATGTATCCTGCTTTTTGATGGCTATACTCAAGCGGGGCAAAATAGTTAAGCCCTTCGCTGTACCTCATGGCATAGATATCATTTTCGATGGTGCGGAGGCTCACCGACATTTCTAGTTTTTCCTGGCAGGCATCAGCCAGCTCTTTTTTGGTAACCGATTTACCGTTCATCAGCAGTTGATCGATAATCTTGTATCGGATAATTGCATTTTTATTTTTAGGCATAAATTTTTTTTTACTACACCAATACATGGTGTAGCCCTGTTATAATTTTGTGTTTCCAAAATTACTCATTTTCTTAAATAATGTTGCCAATGAATTTAACCGACCACATCGAAAGCCTTGTCCGAAAATCTGAAAATTCAAAATTGTTGAGTGGAGCAACCCAGTCATTTATACCGAATATAAGGCCAATAAAAGACTTTTTAAATTGTAGCCCAAACCAGGCTTTGTTATTTGCTGTCATCTTTTATCATACACTGCAAAGTGGCAGTGCCGATCTTTCAGACATGGCCGGCCATTTTGAAGTTCCTGTTATGCGCATGCTGAAATACAAAGATGATTTAAATCAACTTCTAAAAAAACGACTTATCAGGCAAGACCGTAGCAGAGGCCCATTTTCAAAATCAGGTAGTATTTCCTACTATGTTCATCAGAGTATTGTTGATGGAATCCTGAAAAAAAGGCTGGTGGGAAACATGGGCGTTTTAAAAGACGATTTTGACTTGATAATAAGAATCTATACTTTCATGGAAGACGCTTCCGATAATGGAGGTGGGTATGAAAACCTGAAAGATGACCTGCTTGCCACTTGCAAAGAGAATAACAACCTGCATATTGCCAAAAAAATTTTGGGCTCGGATATGCGGGATTATGAAATGCTGATTCTGATATTTATAGCCTACAAACTACTAAACGGTGAAGATGATGTATCAATATCAGAGGCGTGTAGCTTTTTGGACAACGACAAACATTTCCAGCTGAATGTTAGAAGGAGCCTTATGAATGGTAGAAATCAGTTGCTTAGGCGTGGCCTTATTGAAACTTCATCCGGCGTGTTTCGCAACGAAAATGATTTGAATATCACCGACAAGGGGCTGGAATACTTGTTGGGAGATGAAGCTGAAAAACTTACCCTCAAATCGGAAAAGGTAAAAAACGAAATTCTTCCCGGGAAGATTCTGCCTGTAGTGCTGTTTTTAAACCGGAGCGAAAAACAGCAAATGCAAACCATCGAGGGGCTTTTTGAAAAAGAAAAATTCAGAGAAATCGCAAAGCGGATGAAGGCCCGGAATATGAAAGCTGGCTTCACGGTACTTTTATATGGCAAGCCCGGCACAGGCAAAACGGAAAGTGTTTACCAGCTTGCACGCACCACCAGGCGCAGTATTTTGCCTGTTGAGATCAGTCAGACAAAGAGCATGTGGTTCGGTGAATCAGAAAAATTGATCAAAGGCGTGTTTGAAAGGTATCGCCGGCTGCAATCAGGAACCAGGGATTATCCAATATTGCTCTTTAATGAAGCCGACGGCATCTTTGGCAAAAGAACCACCAACCTGGAATCCAACGTATCACAAACCCTCAACGCCATGCAAAATATTATCCTTCAGGAGATGGAGGATTTCGAGGGCATTATGATGGCCACCACCAACCTAACCGATAACCTCGACAAGGCTTTCGACCGCAGGTTTTTGTACAAAGTAAAATTCGACATCCCCGATCTGAATACCCGCATACAAATCATGAACGAAAAAATCCCCTTCCTTCCCCCGGAAGCCATCGGCCAACTCTGTGAGCAATTTGCGCTCACAGGGGGCCAGATGGCCAACATCGCCAGGAAGTGTAATATCCATGAATTGCTCGAAGGCAGCTTGCCCGAAAGCCATGAAGTAGGAAAATTTTGCCGTGAGGAGCTGGGTTTGCAGGAGAAATCAAAACTTGGATTTTGAAAATAACATATTAATAACTCACTAAATTTAATTACGTATGAGAAAAATGATTTCAATTTTTGGAGTAGTGGTATTATTCATGACTCTTTTAGCGGGCTGTAGTAAGGAAGCCAGCGATTATGACCACTTGGTAAAAGAATATAAAGAAGTGGTTTGTATTGGCATGGATACGCATTCGTCCATGTCGGAAAAAACCAGTGCATTAGAGCGGCAACTGGAACTGAACAGCGAGTATGAAAAAGCATTGAAGGTCTTGTCAAAAAAAGAACAGAGCAAATTAATAATGAACTGGTCAAAAGTAATGGCTGAAGTAGCTGATGGAAAATGTGATTAAAATTAAATTACCAAAACAAATTTTAAAAATGAAAAAGAAAACGCTTTACATCGATATGGATAATGTGCTGGTGGACTTCCAAAGTGGAATCGACCGCCTGCCAATCCAATTCCAAACCGAATTTGAAAACAGGCTTGATGAAGTCCCCGGAATTTTTGGACTGATGAAACCTTTGCCGGGAGCTATTGAGGCTTATAAACTGTTAAGCCAAAAATTCGATACTTACATTCTGAGCACAGCACCCTGGCAAAACCCCTCAGCCTGGTACGACAAACTGATTTGGGTGAAGAAGAATCTGGGAAATGTTGCTCATAAAAGATTAATCCTATCTCATCATAAAAACCTACTCAAGGGTGAATTTCTGGTGGACGACCGACCTAATAATGGCGCTGCCGAATTTGAAGGAGAATGGATACAGTTCGGTAAGGAAACCAATATTTACTGGAAAGAGACATTGGAATACCTGATGAATAAAGTATAACAAATATCATTGAACATATTATTCAATAATCAACCTAAATAATTTACAAACCAAGACAATTAAGCAAATGAGAAAAACAGGCAATTTATTATTCATTTTAATTTTAACCTTTAGTCTGATATCCTGCAATTCGGAGCCACCACCCGTCTGTGATTGTGCAAAGAACAACATCAGAAAAGAAACAGCAGAATATAACAAAGAGATGCAAAAGAAATGTGATAAACATTTCAATAAATTAACAGGAAGTGAAAAAGAACAGTGGCTTAATGAAATCAATGCCTGTTTGGCTAATGACCCCTATTATCAAAAAATATTAGCCGATAAGAAAAAAAAGTTTTATCAATCATCTGAATATCTTTATGGATTATGGAGTTGTGTTGTAAGAGGCATTGGTATAAGAATAAAAATACATGAAGGAAATTCATATTACTGGCAAGATGATTTGAGTGGTTTTTCGACTGGCACATGGCAGGGAACCAACAGCGATTTAAAGTTTTATGAGAAAGGTTTTCCTACGGGAAGCGGCTATGTTGATGCCAATGGTCAGTTGATATGCACTATCGCAGGGAATAGATTCAGATTTTCAAAAGAATGATCAATACAAAATACTACCCATGTGGATACACCTAAAAAATTGAAACAGATGCTGGACAATACCTCAGAAATGATTCCCAAACTCTTAGCAGGCACAATTATCAATGACAAAGCAAAAAACTTTGTACCTCCTTACCTTCGTGGTAAAAAAAGAGCCACAGACATAGTGACACAAAAACACAGAAATACAAATCAAAAACATAAACCACTATGAACAAAAAATTTGAGAACGTACCCCTCGAAAAGGATACTGTTATCCTTTTTGAAAAAATGCACAACATAGATGTATTCGATTGCTTATACCAGATATGGCAGCAGGGCATCTACCAGGCCAACAGCGTCATTTTCCTGAATGAGGATGTTGAGGGCATGAGCCAGGAAGCGATCGAAGACCTGGTGAAACAGGATGCCATCTTTGTAAATAAATCGAGTACCAGTTTCACCAAATCCGACAGCGGATATACCTTCGTGAATTTCAATTTTCAGGAAATTGATGATTTCAACTTCGATCTGGAAGCAGCCAAAAAATCTGCTGAAAAACATGCTGATATAGATAGAATCCGGAAAGAGCAGATTGCAGCAAGAGAGAAAGACCAGAAATTGCAACGCCCGGTATAGGCAAAATCAAAACTATGTTTTCACTAAACAATTTCTTTAAAAATGGCAATACACGCAAAAGACCTGATTAATATTATTGTTAAACCAAGCTCTGATATCATTACCATTATCATCGACTATGGTAAAATAAAGCAGAAACTACAAAATCCTGAAGCCCAGTCGTGGTATTTTCATCAAAGCCTCGAAGCTCACCGGGCAAAACTAAGGGAGCTCGAAGAGAAGTTTGAAAAATTCAGAACAGATTTTAACGACTCCGATTTGGATGAATTAATCAGCAGGCTAAACGAAGTCAAAACCAAAAAAAGCCAGATACCAAAAAGAATGGGTCTGATTCAACAAATTCATCTGGCATCAGTACTTTCTAAAATGAAATATCTGGAAGAGCTGATAGAGATGAAAAGCAGGATAAGCCAGATGATGCCCATCGATTATTACATCGAAAACGGTAACGCTCTTTTGGCAATAAGCGGCTGGGAAGCTGAAAAATAAAAAACGTTTAAAACATTTTCAAATGGTTTTTTAGGAATAGAAATTTAAATCTCCAAAAAATGATATTTATGTAGTTGGTTTTATGGGTGATGATACCGTAATTATTTTCAGTAATTTTGTAAGATAAAACATAAAATGCGGATAGAATTATAAACATGGCACTTCCAATAAATATTAACGATTTAATACATGGGCAGATCATTGAGTGGGATCGGCTGGAATATAAAGAAGGATGGAATCCTGAAAGTATTTTACACACCATTTGCGCTTTCGCTAATGATATTAATAATTGGGGTGGCGGGTACATTATTGTTGGAGTTAAAGAGATTGATGGTGTACCCCAGTTTCCCCCAATCGGAATTCCAAAAAACCAAATTGATAAAATTCAAGGTGAATTGGTGAGTATTTGCTATCGGGTTCAGCCTATTTATTTACCCATTTCGCAGCCATACCAAATTAATGATGCAACTATTTTGGTGATTTGGGTGCCAGCAGGTGATTTGAGGCCGTATTCTTGTCCATCAGCCTTAAGTTCTGATGCAAGGAGACAATATTACATTAGAAGTGGTTCCAGATCAATTATCGCAAAAGGTGAAAACCAGTTAAAGTTGATAGATTTAACTGCCAGAATTCCTTACGACGATAGGATCAATCAAGAGGCTCGCATCAGTGATCTCGATTTGGGTTTAATACGTGAATTTTTGCAAGAGATTGGGAGTGATTTATTTAACGATAGTATAAAAATTCCTTTTGAAGATTTATGCAGGCAGATGCAAATTGCCAGAGGGCCAGTTGAATTTTTACGTCCGGTAAATGTTGGCTTGTTGTTTTTTAATAAAGAACCACATCTGTTTTTCAATCGGGCATGGATCGAGATGGCAACACATGAAGATAATTCAGGGAGAAATTTTTTTTCAAAAACATTTACAGGCCCCATGCACCAGCAAGTTCGTAACTGTATGGTTTATCTAAAAAGGGATGTTATCCAAACTGAAACAAAAAAAGTAAATGGCCAGGCCGAAAGCGTTACCGTGAGTAATTATCCTTACAATGCATTAGAAGAAGCAATTGTAAATGCAGTTTACCATAAAAGCTATGCTGAGCAAAATCCAATTGAAATACAAGTTTTCAACGACTGTATTACCATTTTAAGTTATCCCGGCCCAATGCCACCCATCATAAGTGTCCGAAAGTTTTGATGAAATCCACATTTTTATATTTATCATGTTGATAATCAATAGTTGTATCTTTTTTTTTGATAAAAAGGGCTCTTTGACAAAAATTACGAACTGTTAAGATTTA